>OAVR01000097.1_pt1 | contig 42616 bp, 52 predicted proteins | sample 1476451 | NCBI WGS metagenome assembly OAVR01 (sample SAMEA2580105, study PRJEB22360) | human gut metagenome | biome: human gut; feature: human-associated habitat; material: faeces | place: Denmark | collected 2008/2010 | reverse complement strand
AAAATAAAACCATAAAGTTCAAGAGATTGAACTTAGAAAGGAGAACTCAATGAGATTTGACTATGCTAAATTAAAAGGTCGTATCAAAGAAAAATACGGAACTCAAGAAAATTTCGCAGAAGCTATCGGCATAACTCCAACAACGATTTCATTCAAAATCAACGGGAAAGCAAAGTGGCAACAAGACGAAATTGTGAAGGCGGCTAGATTATTAGAAATCTCAAAAGGTGAGATTATTGAATATTTTTTTAACTATGAAGTTCAAGAACCTGAACTAAATGATTAAAATTATGAAAGGAGCTTTAACAGAATGAATCACATTCACGATTTTATCGAGTTCATGCAAAAAGGCCGTCCAATCCCAGAGTGGGACTTTACGACCTACATGTTCTTTACATTTTCAATTCTTGTTGGGGTTTTTATCTTGTTTCCGGTTCGATTTAAGAACTCGTTTGGAAAGAGACCAGAAAACACCGAAAATAGGGACGCTAACGAAGGACATTAAATTGCCAAATTGAGTGTCAGACAGGACAATTAAACAGTTTCTCAAAACGAGGATTCCGAAGATAGCCAAAGCAACGACAAAGCTATAAGTTATATCACCGTCTTTCTCAAGCTTGAGAAAGAGCAGAATGTCATGGATATAACTTAATACTAACAGCGAAATGATTAAAGCAATAGCAATTACTAGGCACAGATATCCCCAATTGATGTCGGCTAGGCTAGTCAAAGCCGAATGGCTATCTGGTGTAATGCAGTGAAATTCAACGTATAGCAACCCAACGAAAAGCAGAAAAGCAAATATTTCAGATTTATTCTTCATGTCAATACCTCGTTTTTAAAAACTATTATATCAAAAATAGAAAGGCAACAATGAACGAAATAGCATTATCGAACAACCTAAAAACACCAGACTTTAAGATTAGACAGTTCGAAAACACCAAACACGAAATTATGTTTGCGTCAATGAATCCGCACTTAAAACGCCAAGTAACTTTCGGGACTGGCAAAGGCGGTTTAGAAAAGTGGCTTACAAAAAAATTCACAGTTGATTTTTATGACGAAAAAAACAAAATCGCTTATGAGATAGATGGGAAAAGCCATCAAACCAAGATAGGTTGGGTGAATGATAGATTAAAAGACCATTTTATGAAAGAAAAAGGAATTTTAGTTATTCACTACGCCAACGAGCAAGTCGAAAGAGCCTACAACGAGTGGAGTAAAAATGCAGCGGAGGTGTTCAATGAATTCTTTAATAACGCAATCTGATTTTGATTATTCTCTTGTTGAAGCTGAAACGGCACACAAACTAAAAGCGTTGAGTAATCAACTTGATGGTATTTACCAAAATTATTCCGTAGCGGTCGGAGAAGTGCTTTTCAAAGCTCAACAAGAATTATCAAGTTACGGAACAGGAACTTTTGGTCAATGGGTTGAAAGTAATAAGATTTCAAAAAGTAACGCTTACAACTACATCAATGCTTACAAGTTTGTCCAACAGTTGGACGAACCAAAAGAAAAAGAAATCTTTTCTAAACAACCACAACGATTAAAAAACGAAATGTCTAAACCATCTGCCAATCCAGAGGTCAATCAAGCAGTCTTCGATGGGGATGTCACGACTCACAAAGAATATAAAGAGCTTGAGCGTCGCCTAAAACTCAAAGACCAAGCACTAGAAGCAGTCAAAGGCGAGTTGGAACGTGCCAAAGCAGTCAAACCGATTGAAAAGGTAATCGAAAAGGAAATCATCCCAGACGATTACCAAGCGACACAAGACCTTAACAAGCAACTTTTAGACAAAAACAAAGACTTGTCAGATGAGCTTGATTCTGTCAAAAGAAGTCTAAGACTCAAAGAAGCGTCTTATGAAATGCTTGAAAAAGAAACGTCTGAAGCTATGGCTTTGAAAGAGTCTATCGAACACCTACGAGCGGACAAAGAAAAGCTAGAAAACAGCGTCTCTAATATCTTTAACCTAAGTAAGCTCGTAACCAAGTTTGAAAATTTCTTTGATGAAGAAATGGCACCGCTCAGATTTAAAACCCTTATCCAAGGGATTGGCAAGGATGCTCAGATTGAAAAACTCAGAGACATCCTAACACTCACAGAAAACTGGTTGGACGAAATGAACAAGATTGTCCCAGAGAATGGAAGAACAATCATAGAAGGAGAAATTATCAATGAGTAAAAAGAAAGATAAGAAAAAAGAAAATCTGCTCGCCGAAACGGTTGAAATGCAGAAAAAACAAGCCATGAATCTTGTGGCACAAAGCACCGTCAACCAACAGCTTTTGGAAGAGGTTATCGGAATCAAGGAAGAAATGGACAGAAATGTTAAGAAGACAAATCAAAAACTCACTGACATTGAGTTGCTTGTCGAAGAAGTTAACAAAAAAGTCCATATCGATGACGGTGAAGCGACTAAAATCAAGAGCATTGTTTTTAGCAAAGCTGGGGCGTTCGCAGATACGTACTTTGAAGAACAGAAAACACATCCTAGCGATAACTTGTTCGCATCTAAGAAAGGTCAATTTATCCGCATCATGTATGCACGATTGAAGAAAGCCTTTAACGTAACCAAGTACACAAATATCAAGCACGTTGAAGCTGAGAAAGCAGTGCAATTCCTAAGAAACCTATCTTTCGATGATTTCACACCATTTGAAATTCGTGAGACACCAAAACAGAAAGAGATTATCGCTCTTGAGAGAGGTTAGCACTATGACAGACCCCTTCAAACCACTAGCTGACCAGTTCGATAGCATGCTGACGGCAGTGATAGCAGATAAGTCGAGAGCTTTCGACATAGACGAAACGCTACCCATGATTTTAACTGCGAAACAGTGTCAAGCTATGCTAGGAATTGGCAACTACACCGAATTTTTAAGGATAACCAACATCGACGGCTTTCCAAAAATCGACAAAGGTCGAGGGTCTCAAATCAGATACCCACGGGACGCCGTCAGAGATTGGTTCAATAACAATTGGCAAGAGATTGCCTGAAGGAGTGCGACATGGCAAATAAACATTATATTAAGAGATTGGTAGCGTGTGCTATCCAATTCGACAAAGACTTCCACAAGATGGAAGGTGGCATCCCTGCTCTCGACAACATTACGGAGTTAATCCTCTACATCAATCAGACGTTGGATGTTTCAAAAAAAGCAAAGAGCGAACTAGACGACATTGATACAAAATGTCTGATGTACAGAGATGTTTGCAGCAAACCAGACACATCAGACGCGAAAATTAAAGAGCTGTTTCAAGATGCAGCAATTGATTTTATTGCCGTTTGTAGGACACGCAACATCTTGGACATTTAAGAAAGAATATCCCTAGCCGTAACAGTGAGCTAGTGAGGAGATATAAGCAATACCACCAAAACTACAACGATTTGATATTCATAAGTCTCCTTAAATATATATGAATTAAAAATCCTCACTAGTTCTCTAGTGCGGTTAGGGAATAAGAAAGGAAAATAACAATGAAAAATTTTATTAAATGGCTATTTGTAAAAGAGCAAGCAGAAACAGTAGAAACTCCAGCATGGACTTTCGAAAAAAACGCATCGGAGCCTAGTCGAGATCGTTACAACAAAACGCATGGATTGGGAGAAACATTGATTTGAAACATCTATTGAAATTCTTATTCGGTAAGAAAAAAAACAAAGAGCCAGAATACTTTTTCGAGGTTGTTGAGACACCCGAAGAAAAACAAGAACGGCTCAAACAGAAATATATCAAATAGCAACATCTTCAATCCGTAGCCACGGCTCACCGTGGAGTGTAACTTATACCTTTCCCCAAAAAAATCTTTACCAAATTACTTTTTTCCTAATTTTCCCATTCATAAGTCTAATAAAACATTGAAAAACATGAAACGGTGGGCTATGGGTGCGGATTGAAGCACTAAAAAAGCACAGGTAAGGGCCTGTGCAAGAAATAACATCTATAAGGAGATTATACCATGACTTCACAAACAATTGCAAAACCATCTTACGTTAAAACTAAAGCATTCGGGCTTTGTGGCACGCTTGCCATTGCTACAGCATTGCTTATCGGTGCTGGGTCAGTATCAGCAGACGAAACTGCTCAACCAGTGGCAGATAATCAACCGACAGTGGCGAATGTCTATACTGCCAATAATGGTGGAAATATTACGGTAGCACCTAGCGAACCAGTGGCAGAAACACCAAAATTTTTGGCACCAGCACCAGTAGAATCTCAACCGATTACTGAAACACCAGCAACAAGCACACCAACCGTTGAAACTCAACCAGTGGCAGAAACACCAGTAACGGAAACAGTAGCACAACCAGTCGCAGAAACGCCTAAACAGCCTACTGAATTTGTCAAAGAAGACAACGAAATTAAAGTAACTAATCCAGATGTGGTTGTTGACCAATCAAACGGAACTGGGAAATACAGCGGTTTTACGGTGGAATATAAAGATGTCAAATTCCCCGATGATATGCCTATCAACGAAGGGGATAAGGTAACATTCAACCTTCCAAAAGAAATCAACTTCCAAACAAACTATGATTTTGATGTCTATAACCCAGAAAAAGTTGTTGTGGGTAAAGCATCAACAGACGTTAAAACTCAGACAGTTACGACTGTATTCAATAACTACTTTGCTACTCATCCACTCAACAAGCAAATGAGTCTTAAGCTCGATGCTAAGTGGACTGACAAGGTTGAAAGTGGCAAGCCAGTTAACGTTAATTTCAATGGTACGGTGGTTACTGTAAACATTGGAAAAGAGCAAGAAATCGGTAAAGATGAATTACTTTCTAAATGGGGCAGCCAAGACGAGAATGACCCAACTGTTATCAACTGGACTGCTCGTATTAACTACGCTAAACGTCTATTGAATTACGTCACAATCATTGATGAGATGAGTGATAATCAAAAGCTTGTTGATAATTACTTCGAAATCAAATCGATTGAAAGCGTAGACCCTTGGATTGATAAAGGTTCTGCTATGGATTTAGTAAAATCAATCAGTAAATCAGACCACGGTTTCACAATTAAAATGGATCGCCTTGATCATATGATTTATATTAACTATAAAACTAAATTGATTAACGCGGTTAAAGATAGCGTAAACCCAACCAATAAGGTTGAGTTGAAAGCTGAGTCAGACGGTGCTATCTCACACAGTTATGTCCAACTTGTCGGTGGTAAAGGCGATGCCAGTGGTGAAAACAAGCCGGAGCCAACTTTTGAAATTCCTCGTGAAGCTCCAAAAGTTGAAATTCCTGAGTTCCAAGGTGGTATCCCAGGGATTCCAGAAGAACGTGTGAAACCAGAATACACTGAACCAATCGGTACAGTGCCAAACGACGCTCCTAAAGTTGACATTCCAGAATGGAACGGCGGAACAGTACCAAATGAAGCGCCTATCCATTACAAACCAGAGTTCCAAGGCGGGATTCCTGGTATTCCAGAAGTACGTGAGTTGCCAGAGTTGCACATCCCAGAGGAACTAACACCAGAAAAACCAGTAGAGCCTAAAAAGGTGTCTAACAAGCCCGTAGACGCTCCGAAAGAAAAAGTGGCACAATCTACCACAGTATCTTATAAGCTCGATTCTGAGCCAAAAGAAGTGGCAAATACGACGGTTTACGGTGGTGTCTTGCCACATACTGGAGAGAAAGAAGGCATCATGTCAACTCTTGGTCTTGTAGTAATCGCAGCAGGTATCGCAAGTTTGACATTGAGTTTCAAGAAATACAACGGCAAAGAAGACAAGTAATTAAATAATCAGCAGTGGTGGGAGGGTAGGCATTGAATATGGCAGATAATCAGAAATACTATTACGCAGGAGGTAAAAATGGGAAACCGTAGAATGATAAGCAAAACCGTTACCCAAACGCATCGATTCTTACGATTGCCCCTAGAAGCACAAGCTCTTTATTTTCACCTCATCCAAAATTGCGATGACGATGGAGTGGTGGAAGCATTCCCAATTCTACGAATGATAGGAGCTAACGAGGATAACTTAGGGCTTCTAGTGATCAAACAATTTGTAAAACCTCTTAATGATGAAATGGTTTATTTTGTGGTCGATTTCCACGAACAAAACACTGTCAGAAAAGACAGATATATACCTAGCATTTACAAAGAATTGCTAGACGAAACTACCGATGAAACCACTGGTAAACCACTGGTAAACCAAACGGCAACCACTGGTTTACCCAATATAAGTAAAGATAATATAAGTAAATCTAATTTAAGTAAATCTAACAGTAGAGAGGATAAAACATCAGAAATTAGTCAATTTTCTTCTTCTGCTGCTGATGACCAAACAGATTTTAATATTTTTAGACATTATCAAGAACGAATCGGACCTATTGACGGATACCAAATGGAAAAACTAAAAGGCTATATCGATTTCGATAAGTTAGAAATCATGTTGGTCAAACGTGCCATAGATAGAGCCGCTGATAACTCAAAACGCTCATTTGGATATGTCAACTCTATCTTAAAAACTTGGGCACAAAACGGGATTCGTACTGTTGCCCAGCAAGATGAAGAACAACGTCAATTTGACAGTCGTAAAAGTTTTGACGACCAACCAGTTAAATTTGGCCCAGCTTGTAGCAAGTATTAAGAGGTAATGCCTATGAGTTTAGAGCAAACAGCCAAGCAAATGCGAAGGCAATACATGAAGCCTAGCGATAAATACTGCGAAAAGCACCAACGGCACTATGTCACGATTCAGTTTCCGAACTCAAAACCCTATACAGTGTGTGAGCTTTGCCACAGGGAAGAACAAGATCAACAGAACGCCATCAAAGCACAAGAGCAGTACGAACGAGAACAAGAACAGAAACGCTTGTACTTTCTCAAAGATTTCAGCTTACTGGATGATGATTTGAAAAACGCTAGTTTTGACAATTACAAGGCATCGACCAGAGAGCAGAAAGAAGACTTGAAGAATGTTAGAAGTCAGCTCAAAGGCTATCTTGACGGTCAAGACTACAATATTGTGCTTATCGGGGATACTGGGGTTGGCAAAAGCCACCTAGCATATTCAGCACTTAAAGCCTTGTCTGATCACACGAAAAAGATGGGGTTATTCATCAACGTGGTTGACCTGTTAGCAAAAATCAAAGAGGACTTCAGTCTTGAAGCTGAATATATCAGACGGATTTCGGAAGCTGAATGGCTAGTGCTCGATGATTTAGGGACTGAAAAAGTGACAGAGTGGTCTAACGGTATTTTGTACAGTATTTTGAACAAGCGTACCAAAACTATCATTACCACTAACCTAAGTCCACGGGACATTAGGGGCACTTATGGAAAGCGTGTCTATTCTCGAGTTTTCAAGAAGACAGGACTTGGAACGACAAATGAACATGTTTATCAATTCAAAACGCAACAAGACAAGAGGATGATGCTTTGACGGAAAAAGAAGTAAAACTAAAACTCTTTGAGGACTACGAGCGTATTCACGGCCTTGTATTCTCGAAAGAGCATAAGCAGAAAATGATGGATGATTTAGATTTGTATTCATTCATCGAGAAAATTAATGAATATATGTATTTCGCTAAGAAATCGACGCAGATTTTTAGCGTACACTAGAAAACCCCAAGGGAGATAAAAACATGACAAATCAACTACAAACACAAAACAAAAGGGATATTTCAACAGATACAAGCGCTTGGACGTTTCAAGATATTAAACGCTACTACGACCCACAAGATTTGTTGACAGAAAAACAAGTTGGGCAAGCTTTATCGCTGATTAAAGGTCGTAACCTCAACCCATTGCTAAACGAGGTCTATATCGTAGCTTACAAAAAGAAAAATGGTGGGGCTGAATTTAGCTTAATTGTCTCAAAAGAAGCATTCTTGAAGCGTGCAGCACAAAACCCAAACTATGAAGGTTTTGAAGCCGGAGTGGTAGTTGTTGACGATTCTGGTGATATGGTAGAGCGAAAAGGGGCGCTGCTGCTACCTAACGACACGCTCGTCGGTGGCTGGGCAAGAGTTTACCGCAAGAATTTCAAGGTTCCTGTAGAGGTTTTCGTTAGTCGTGAAGAATACGATAAAAAGCAAAGCACTTGGAACGCTATGCCAGCTACCATGATTAGAAAAACCGCTCTTGTCAATGCCTTACGTGAAGCTTTCCCAGAGGATTTAGGAAATATGTACACTGAGGATGACGGCGGTGAAACATTCGACAGAATCAAGGATGTAACGCCACAAGAGACACAAGAGGATGTTAGAGCTCGTAAGCTGGCGCAAATCGAACAAATGAAGCAAGAACAAACAAGTGAAAGCAATTCTCAACCGGTTGCCAATTCACAAAACGAGCCAGTTCAAGGCGAACTTCTCGACTATTAACGAGGTGCGGACAATGCAAGAATTACAAGTTAATATTGAACAAGCCAAAGTTGAGATTGTAGGGCAAGAGGTTTTTGAAAAAGGCATTGCTGATGTAGTTGCTAAGTATCAAAATTACACAGTCACCGCTGGCACTATCAAAGACGACAAGAAAGTCTTGGCTGAATTACGAAAATTAACCAAGCAAATTTCAGACGAACGTATCAAAATCAAGAATGAGCTTTCAAAACCAGCGACGGATTTTGAAAAATACATCAAAGAAACAGAGAAACCTCTTAAAAACATTATCAACCAAATTGCAAATGATGTGAAAGAGTTCGAAAATCATCAAAAAACACTGAGATTGGACACGGTTAAAAGTTATTTAGCTAACAAAGCCAGTGAATATATGATTGACCCTCGCATTTTTGACGGAAAAGCAACGGAATACCTCAAAAATGGCGATTTTATGGTGGACGGTGTAACTCTTAAAAAAGCGACTATGAAGGCATTAGACGACATGGTTACTTTTGAATATCAAAAACAAGAGGAATTTAAAAAAGCCACTCAATCCATATCCGGGCTTTGTTCAGAGTACGGAATGACCGACCAACCGTATATCCGCATGCTTCAAAATCTGACATTAGCAGAGGTGTTAGATCAGATTCGCTCAGACCATGCTTTTGAATTACAAAAGCAAGAAGCTGAACGCCAAAGACAAGAACAAGAAGCCCTACGACAAGCTGAATTACAAAAGCAAAAAGAAAAAATAGTAGAAACAACACCAACGGCATTAGTTGTTGATTCAGAAACAGGCGAAATTATCGAAAACACGCCAACAATTGAAGAAGCTAACATTCCAGAATCAAAACGTTATCGCCAAAAAATGACACTTGAAGTCTACTTTGAAGATTCAGACGATAAAGACAGATTTAAACGTTTACTTAGCAAAAACGGTTGGGAATACAAACAAAACTACACTGTCAGCGGCTATCAAAACATAGCTAGTATGACCGAAGAAGAATTGAAAATACATTTAAGTTAATGTCAAGACCAAAATCTAAACCCAAACTGGACGATTTACTAAATCGTGAATAGAAGGAGAGAAAACTATGATTAATTCAGTCTGTCTTGTCGGAAGATTAACAAGAGACCCAGAGCTACGCTACACGCCTAGCAATATTGCTGTTGCAACATTTAGCCTTGCGGTTAACCGTAACTTCAAAGACGCTAATGGTGAACGTGAAACAGACTTTATCAATTGCGTTATCTGGCGTCAGCAAGCCGAGAATTTGGCTAACTGGGTTAAGAAAGGCGCATTGATTGGAATCACTGGACGCATCCAGACACGTAGCTATGAGAATCAGCAAGGTCAAAGGGTGTATGTGACTGAGGTCGTTGCTGAGAACTTCCAAATGTTGGAGAGCCGTGCAGCGCGTGAAGGTAGCAACGCCACCAAAGGCAATACATCGGGAGCATTTGGCAATGACAGCGGCTATGCTGGACCTTATGGCCAACAAGCGCCACAACAGCAAGGGCCAAACTTTGCAAGAGAAAGCAGCCCATACGGGAACGCAAACCCAATGGATATCACTAGTGATGATTTACCCTTCTAATTAGGTGAAAGCATGAAAATGATTTTAAACATCGAGCCTAAACCGCAAACAAGGCCACGATTCAGCAAATTTGGGACCTATGAAGACCCGAAAATGAAGGCTTGGAGACGTCAATGCTCGCAGCTTATTGAGCAAGAATACGACGGACAATTCTTTGACGGGCCAATTTCAGTCGATGTGACTTTCTACATGAAAGCCCCGCTGAACGTATCGAAGAAACCCACGCCAAAAGCTAGAGCCAAAACGTGGGATGTCTTCAAGCAATTCATATCGGAAAAACTTTGGCATTTTAAACTCCCTGATATTGATAACTTGGTAAAAGCACTCTTTGATAGCATTTCAGATGTTGGTTATAACAAGGTTGATAAGAAGGGTATCGTCTGGACGGATGACAGTATTGTCTGCGATTTAAGAGCTCGCAAGAAGTACAGTCCTAACCCACGCATTGAACTAGAGATCAAGGAGCTTGGATGAACAGCAGATATAAAGATAAGTTGGTTGGTGTATATGCTCCGGGCAGTTACGACCACACAAGCGTATTAGGTCAAACGCAAGAGTTTTTAAGATGGTTTTGGGCTAATCACGAAGACATGGAATACATCAGCGCCAAACTAGGAATCAATACCAAGAAACTAAATCGCATTCTGATAGCAGATGATTTGGAGAAAGAGGGGGAAGATGAACAATCTAATCACTAAAATCAATCATTGGGCAGACAAACGAAACCTTAAGCAAGCTGACCCAAAGATTCAGTGGATGCGTGTAACTGAAGAAGTTGGCGAGATTCGAGACGTGTTTCTAAAACCGCATGATTTCGTTGATCCAGAATGGTCGTTAAAAGATGCTATAGGCGATTCTATCGTAACGCTAATAGTTTTATGCTTGCAATTAGGCTACGACGTCGAAGAGTGCCTCACAATAGCTTATAACGATATTAAAGACAGAAAAGGAGTAATGATTGATGACAATTTTGTCAAAGAGAAACGAGGTAAGAAATGATTGCCTGGGCATTATTCGATAGTGGAAATGGATCATACACCAAAGGCGTCAAGAAGCTGGACAAAGATATTGAAATCTATCCAATAGGTATTGATATTGAAAATAAAAACCATCATTTTATCAATCTGAATTTAGCTGATTATAGCCGTTTGTTTGGAGATAACACCTTATTTGACACATTGGACAAATTGCCTAAACCTGATCTAATTATCGCTAGTCCACCATGCGAGAGCTGGTCTAACGCTAGCGCTATGGATAGAGGTAATGCGTGTTGGAAACAAGAGCAAGGCGACTCTTTGTTTCAACCACAAGAGCCATTGTCAATATTCACCGTTCGTGATCACAAAGATTACGACAGATATCAATATTATCCCAATAAGCAGCTTATGAAACGCATTAATGGTGAATTATGTGTATTCAATACAGTTGAAATCATTAAACGATATAAGCCAAAATATTGGATCATAGAGAACCCAGCTCATGGCAGAATTTGGCAATACATCGAGAGAGTGTTGGGTTTCGAAATACCGTTTGAAAATCATACAAGATACAACAATTATGACGATTATCCGATTTCTAAACCAACACGTTTTTCCGGAAATATTGAACTGAATCTTAAAAATGAAAAGAAATCAAATGACATCAAATTTCAAGAATGGACGAAATCCTATAATGAAAGGTCAAATATTCCTCTAAGTCTGGTCTGTGAGATTTTCGAAAAAGTATATAAGGAGTTTATGAGTGAAACATAAAGATTTAACGATAGCTACAGTGTTACTACTAGTTTCACTAGCCATTAACGTGACTACTGTCCTACGAGTGGTTAATAGACCTATCGAGACAGTGGTAATCCATAAGGCAGACAATGCGGTGGAATTGCACGGCAAAGTGACTGGTAAGTCCATGGTCGGTAAGCTCTACACTATTGATTGCGGAGCTTACGGGAAATTCCTTGTTAGCAAGGAACAGTATGACAGCGTGAATATTGGGGATGATATCCCTAACTATTTGAAGGAGAGAGGGAGTTGAGATGACAGAAACTATTAAACTACCAAACTACTACGAGCCCGATTGGGAGAATGCAAGGTATGGATCATTAGAAGAACTTAAAGAGTTGCTACTCTACAAGCGTATCGTGAAATGGGATAAAGATTTTCTGTTACTTGAGGATGGAACAAGGGTTACTATTGAAATGTCTGAAAGTGATTGTTGTGCTTATGCGGGCGGGGAGTTCAAAGATGTCAAGCTAGACGCTATTATCACCGATATTAAAATTGGTGAACAAGTAACAGAAAAAAGTGATTCGGGAGAATCAGAAAGTAAGAACACAGTCACTATTTATCATAATCAAAATCCTATAGCATTGGCAGAGTGTGAGGCAGATGATGGTAATGGTGGATATTACTATAGCGTAGGCTCATTAGTAGTTGGAAAAATTCATTTTCCAGTAGTAGAGGCTTAGGAAAGGTGATGGCAATGATACCAAGATTCAGAGCGTGGGATAAAAAGTTTAAGGAGATGGTGCAAGTTGATGCACTGGTTTTCGATGAACAAATTATCAAAGTAACCTACAAAAATGGAAATGTTGCAAAAGAGGACTTAAAAAATTACGTTCTCATGCAATCAACAGGACTAACCGACAAGAATGGCAAAGAAATCTTTGAAGGGGATATCGTCAAGGTGACTGATGGTGACGAAAGAACTAATTTTCCGGATGGTGGAATTGGAACTATTTGCGGTTTGGACGAAATTTTCATGTGGTACATAGATGGGCAAGTACATAACGGACTATTTGACATCAGTCAAGAGTATTACATTGAGGTTATTGGCAACATCTACGAAAATCAAGAGCTGCTAGAGGTGAGCTCATGAGCGTGAGATACAAATATTCTGGACTGACCGAGGAATTATATCAACGGCTGGTCAGTGAACATGCGGAACTGAGAAAAGCACACAAAAAAGGCACCTATAAGCAGTTCTTTCAAGACGTGAAACAGTGCAGTGAAGTACAAGCTCGCATCATATATCAAGCATTCAACGCCGCAGTCGTTGAGCGTGCGAGGATATCACCGGCAACTGTCGATAGACTAGAAGGCATCATCTCTGACGAATTATTCGACGACCTTCAAGACTATCTGTCTACTAATTACACAAGAGGCAAAACCACTAAACCGGTTTTGGATAAAATCAACGCAGGACTGCCAGAGGGGTTGTTCAAGCGCTTCCAAGAGGAAGTGGAAGGGCTACGCAAGGAACACCCTAACGGCATAAATAACTACATTAGAGACGTCAAGGACTGCGACCAGAAAAATGCTAACAGAACCCAAAACGCCCTCAATCTGTGCTATGCGGAGAAAGCTGCTCTAACTCCGTTGAAGGCAATTCAAATGGAAGGGCTACTTTCGAGAGAGTTATTCAGCGAGATTATTGATTATGTCTTCAATAACTATGAATGGTCCGAAAGGCTAGATGGCGAGATTGATCGCATTATTCTTAAATATCGTAATAAAGGCAAGGTAGGTCGTGAGAAGACCACGGTTAGAAAAGCCCTATATAAAGCCTATGCGTTAGGCGTGTAGCTAGAACGGTTTACGAGGGTTCGACTCCCTCACTAGCTATTGTCTGTCATCACTAACTTTTAGTGGCTTGAACACTTTTTCAACACCGTCGAGCTGACAGACCTCGACACGAAAATCCAGTAAATAATAAGTTATAGAATCGAGGAATCCTTTTTGATTTTTTCACCCCTAGCCTTTGCATTACTGGTGGCATGGCTAAATCTAATGTATTGGAGGTGATAGCTTAATCCTTCTTTATTCTTGTAAACAAAAAAAGACCCAGACTAATGCCCAGATCTATCAAAACGCTAATATTATTATACCATAAAGGAAACGTATTTATGAGAACGGTTGAACGGCTGCAACAAATAAAGGCATTAGACAGGTACATTGACAGTCAGATAGAGCAGATTAAACGCTTAGAATCACAAGCCCTCAAAGTGACGGCTGGTGCTATGCAAACAGACATGGTCCAAGGTGGCAAACGTAAGGGCAAGGATGATATCTATGTGGAGCTTATGACAGCTCGTGAAGAAGTAGAACGGTTCACTGCCGAAGCCATCAAACAGAAACTAGAGTTTCGCCGGCAGATAGCAAACGTGGGGGATATAGACGCTAGGTCCCTGCTACAAATGGTTTATATAGACCAGCTGGATATCTGGCAGATATGTGACCGCATGGGCTTTAGTAAGGCTACATACTACGTTAAGTTAAGACAAGCTGAGAAGTATCTGGATTAATCTACAGTGGTATATACCAATTCATACACCATCATACTACCAACGTGGTAACATAGTATTATCGAATCAGAAGGACACATCGGTGTTCTTCTTTTACTTTATCTGAAAGGATGTATGCCAATGCCAATGGTCAGACGATGTAAGGCAGAAGGGTGCCGTGCCTTAGCAGAGAGACCAGCACACTACTGTACTACACACAAGGACATGGAAGCAGCATACACACAAGAGAGACAAAGATACTCACGGACGAGATACAACACACGAGTAAGGAACCGAGACGATGAGAGTAAGGAACGGTATGCATTCTATCGTTCAAAGATTTGGTCTTCTATTCGCAAGATAGCTTTGGAACGTGACAACTATCTGTGTCAGTACTGTCTAGCGTTGGGTGTGACCACACCAGACGCACGTATAGGCGACCACGTAACACCCGTTGAAATTGCGCCAGAACTTAGGACTGAAATTTCAAACGTGGTAGCAACGTGTCGAAGCTGCGATAACACCAAACGTACCTTAGAACAAGAAATCTATGGTACTGGTCAGAATAGAACGAAACAGAACACCGAGCTACGACTTTCCGTGGCAACGTGGGCGGATTTAATAGCCCGCAAAAAAGAGGACGTCGTTAAACCCCTCTAATAAGCCCATAGCACGATTTTATAATAAGGGTGGTATAATAAACCCTCGACCCAATTTAAAATTGACCCCCGCCCCCTTCTCGTGCCAAGGAGAGCCGCCACAAGGTGTTTTCTTACACCGCACGCCAATTTTGAGGGTTTTTAAGCGGTGTCATAATCAAGATAGGAAGTGAGAAAATGGCGAATAAGTCACCAGCTAAACGAAAACCGTTTTACGAGCAAAATGACCGCTTTCTACCCATTGACCCACCGAACTATTTGGGCACAGTGGCGAGGTCGGTTTGGACTAAAATCATTCCGTATTTAAAAGCAACAGAAAAGGTTGAACGCATTGACACGTTTCTTGTGGAAACCTACTGTACTAACTACGAGATTTACAAAAAAGCCTATGAGGATGTGAAAGAAAACGGTATCCAAACCGAGATTAAGAAAGTCATCCAAGCACAAGGTAGTGGCGAGATTCTAGGCGAGCAGTCAATGGGATTTAGAAAGAATCCAGCCGTTGCGACGATGAAAGACGCCACTGAAACCCTTAATAAGATAGGCATTCAGCTAGGTTTGACCCCTAAAGGAAGGGCGGAATTGGCTGAAATAGCCGGAAGTCAAGCGGATAATTCTTCAATGAAAGATAAAATGGCAGCATTCTTCAAATAAAGGAGGTGAAACATGCAAAAGATTGATTTAACCAAGTCAAAAGATGTAATCGGTGCTTATAATAGCATCGATTTTTCTTACGAGCGAAAAAACTATACAGACTATGGCACGCAATACTGTTTTAACGTGCTAGATGGCAAGATTGTCGCTGGTTACAACATTCAATTAGCATGTTTCCGACACCTCCGAGATTTGCAAAGACAAGGCGATAGCGATTTTCCTTATGTCTATTCGGTTGAAGCGTTTAACCGTTTCTTAAAATTCCTATCATTAGTGCCAAACGTTGATGATCTTAGCCAAAAGCTAGAGCCTATGGATTGGCAGTATTTCATATTTGCCCAACTCTTTGCGTGGTTTGATTTAGACGATGTACCAAGGTTTTCAAATATCATTATTTCTATTGCTCGTTCGCAAGGGAAAACGATGATAGCTGGTATCTGCCTTAATTTCTCTTATCTGATTGAAATTATTGGTCAAAGTAACCAAGATTTTCTTGTTAGTTCGCTAAACTTCGACCAAACAATGAAACTGTTTACCTACGTTAAATCTATGATGGCTAGAATCATCGAGAACGAGCCGTTTAAGTCATTGGCAGAGGAAACACAGCTTCAATTATATTCACGAGAAATTAAGTCACTTGTGGATGCTAATACCATTCACACTATCTCGTTTGAATCTGGTAAATTTGACGGCAAGCACTTTAAAACCGCCATTTCTGATGAGGTCGGGGAGCTTAGAACGGATGAAGGTATTTCTAAAATCACATCCGGGCAAGTTAATACCGAGGGTTCACGTTTTATTGAAATTTCAACTTCTTACCAAACGCCCGATGTTCCATTTCATCAAGAGCAGAAAAAACTTATTGAGATTATGGAACGTGACTTTGACAGGTCTGGTGATGACCAGCTATGTCTAATTTGGTCGCAAGATAACTTGGAAGAAGTGTTTAAACCAGAAACATGGGCAAAGAGTAACCCCTTGCTTAATCATCCAAAATTAAAAGATGGATTGATGAAGGGGCTACTTTCCGAACGGGATAAGAAACTACTCATGGGAAAACTTGCTGATTTCCAAGTAAAAAACATGAATTGCTGGTTGTTAGCAGATAGCAATAGCTTCCTTGATCTAACCGATATTGAAAATGCAGTCGTTGATGAGTTCGATATTAAAGGCATGCGTGTCTATGTCGGGCTGGATGCGTCCATGTTTAGCGATAACACGGCTATTGGTTTCGTTTATCCCTACGTTGCTGAAGATGGCAGTCAGAAATGGCATATCGAACAACACAGTTTTATTCCATGGCAACAAGCAGGCTCGCTAGAAGCTAAGATGGAGCAGGACGGTGTCAACTATCGAGACTTGGAAACCAAGGGCTACTGTACGATTACAAGCCATCCACAAGGCCTTATCAATCCAGAGGAAGTATATCGTTGGTTTTGCGAGTATGTAGAAGACAATCAGCTTGATGTGGTCTTCTTTGGCTACGATGCTATGGGAGTTTCAAAGATTATCAAGGCCTTGGAATCTAACACGAGCTTTCCACTTATGCCGATTAGGCAACGAACAAGCGAGTTGAAAGACCCGACAAAATTCCTTCAAACACTCTTTATTGAGGGCAACATTACCCGTTTGGATGATGAAATCATGCGTAAAGCCTTGATAAATGCGGTAATTAAAGAGGATAACATCGGTATTCAAGTCGATAAAATGAAATCGACCTATAAAATCGACGTTGTGGACGCTCTTATCGATGCGTTCTATGATGGCATGTATGCGTTTGAAGACTACGCTATTACCAATAACCCAACGTGGAAGGTAGAGCACATGAGTCAAGAAGCCGTTTTAAATTGGCTAAAAAACCCAGACAGTGGGCTATTAGAGGAGTATTAATACATGATTTTGAAGTTTTTTAAGGCAATTTGGGCTATTTTTGATATTTTGATGTTCATTTTAGCTGCAATTTCGCTCAATGTGACCACTTACCACATTGGCTACGTATGGTTTGGTATTAGTATGACCATTACATTCGTACTAGCGGGTTTAATTAGTGAGCTAGCCGCAAAAAAAGGCTAGAAAGGAGGTGATAATAATTGCCGATATTTAATTTAGCAACCGAAAGCCCACCGAGCAATCAAGGGGGCTTTTTTGATATCACTGATCCAGAGTTTCTAGCTACCTTGAATGGTAGTGAGTGGGTATCAGCCGAAACCGCTCTAAAAAACTCGGATTTATTCTCTATTATCAGCCAACTATCTAATGACCTTGCAACCGCTAAGCTAACGACTAGCCGAAAACAAATGCAAGGCATTGTGGACAATCCGTCAAACAGTGCTAACCGCTTTAACTTCTACCAGTCAATCTTTGCTCAAATGCTATTGGGTGGGGAAGCTTTTGCATATCGATGGCGAAACGACAATGGGCGTGATATGAAGTGGGAGTATTTAAGACCGTCTCAAGTCTCTTTCAACCGATTGGACAATCAGAATGGTCTTTATTACAACATCACATTCGATGACCCACGTATACCGCCAAAACAACATGTTCCACAAAGCGACATCTTACACTTCAGATTGCTATCTGTAGATGGTGGTTTGACAAGCGTAAGTCCGTTGATGGCTCTTGGTAGAGAACTAGATATTCAAAAAGCTAGTGATAAGCTAACGCTTAATTCCCTTAAGAATGCCCTCAATGCTAATGGTATTTTGAAAATTAAGGGCGGTGGTTTGCTCGATTTCAAAACTAAGGTCTCACGCTCACGACAAGCAATGAAACAAATGCAAGGCGGTCCGTTGGTACTGGATGATTTAGAGGATTTCACACCCCTTGAAATTAAATCCAACGTGGCCCAATTACTTAAGCAAGCAGACTGGACGACCGGACAATTTGCGAAAGTCTACGGTATCCCAGAAAACGTTGTCGGTGGACAAGGTGACCAACAATCGTCACTTGAAATGAGTTCTAACGTCTACTCTAAAGCAGTGGCACGCTATTTAAGACCATTTCTTAGTGAATTGTCTCAAAAACTTTCATGCGATGTGGATGCGGATATTTTTCCAGCGGTTGACCCGACTGGTGCTAACTATATCAGCCGTATCAATAGCATGGTTAAAAGTGGCACACTCGCACAGAATCAAGGCTTGTATATTTTGCAACAAGCTGAAATTCTACCTAAAGAGTTGCCAGAGGGTAAGAACCCTAACCGTACCACATTGAAAGGAGGTGAGATAAATGGGCAAGATTGACATTAAAGGCGATATTGTAAGTGATGATGCTGGTGCATTCTACGAATACTTTGGCATGTCTAGCACCTATCCAAAACTGGTACAAGATGCCATTGCTAACGATGAAGACGAAGAAATCACGCTTAACATTGCGTCTAATGGTGGTGATGTGTTCGCAGCTAGCGAAATCTATACAATGCTTAAAGCAAGCGGCAAGCGTATTGTGGTCAACGTACAAGGGCTTGCGGCTAGTGCTGCAAGTGTCATTTCTATGGCTGGCGATACCGTTCGTATCAGTCCAACGGCACATATCATGATTCACAAGGCATCCACTGGCATCGTTGGTAACAGCGATGACCTAGAGCATCAATCAGCGGTCTTAAATAGCATTGATGAGTCTATCGCATTAGCTTATGAAATGAAGACTGGTCTTAAACAACCAGAATTACTAGACCTTATGGCTAAAGAGACATGGCTTAATGCTAAAACTGCCGTTGATAAAGGGTTTGCGGATGAAATCATGTTCTTCAATGATGATGAAGAAGAAATCATGGTTACGAATGCCGTGCATCAACTACCAAGCAAATCAGCAATCACTAAATTTAAGAATATGATTGCTACACCTAAAACCAATTCATTGCGTGAGCAGAAATTGGCTATTTTACTTGAAAAATGAAAGGAAGATGATTGATGAAAACATCAAACGAATTGCATGACCTTTGGGTTGCTCAAGGCGACAAGGTCGAAAATCTTAATGAAAAACTTAACGTAGCTATGCTTGATGATTCAGTAACCGCTGAAGAATTGCAAGCAATCAAAAACGAGCGTGACACTGCGAAAATGAAACGTGACATGTTCAAAGAACAATATACTGAAGCTCGTGCTAGTGAAGTAGCTAACATGACTGAAGAAGACAAGAAACCATTGACTAAGAACGAAGAAGAAGTTAAAGACGCTTTTGTTAAAGACTTTAAAAACCTCGTTCGTGGTCGTTACCAAAACTTGCTTGATTCTAAAACAGACGCTACTGGCTCAGACGCTGGCTTGACTATCCCTCAAGATATTCGTACAGCTATCAATACATTGGTTCGTCAATACGATTCGTTGCAAGAATATGTAAACGTTGAAAATGTAACCACTCTTACTGGTTCTCGTGTTTACGAAAAATGGGCTGAAATTACTGGCCTTTCTAAACTTGATGATGAAGCTGGACAAATCGGCAATAACGATGACCCTAAATTGTCACTTATCAAATACGCTATCAAACGCTATGCTGGTATTTCAACAGTAACAAACAGCTTGCTTGCTGATTCTGCTGAAAACATTCTTGCATGGTTGTCTGGTTGGATTGCTAAGAAAGTTGTTGTAACACGCAACAAAGCTATCTTGGAAGTTATCGCTACACTCCCAACTAAACCAACATTGGCTAAATGGGATGATATCATTGACCTCGAAGCTAAAGTTGACCCAGCTATTAAACAAACATCATTCTTCTTGACTAACACTTCAGGCTTTACTGCTCTTAAGAAAGTCAAGAACGCTATGGGTGACTACCTCATGGAACGTGACGTAAAATCACCAACTGGATACTCAATCGATGGTTTCGCAGTTAAAGAAGTTTCTGACCGCTGGCTTGCTAATGCTACTACTGGAGCTATGCCATTGTACTTTGGTGACTTGAAACAAGCGGTAACACTCTTTGACCGTCAACACTTGTCACTACTTTCAACTAACATCGGTGGTGGTGCGTTCGAAACTGACACTACTAAAGTACGTGTTATTGACCGTTTCGACGTTGTTAAAACCGATGAAGAAGCGTTTGTGCCAGCGTCATTCAAAGCAATCGCTGACCAAAAAGCTAATCTTACTGCCGGAGCTTAATTTAGGAGGTAAGCAATGAGTGTATCTAAGGAAACCATCATGCAGACCTTGAATCTGGATGAGACAGACGACACTGCACTCATTCCAGCTTACATTGAATCGGCTCAACAGTACATTATCAATGCAGTCGGTAGTGATAAGAAATTCTACGACCTTGAAAGTGTGGAATCTCTATATGACACGGCTGTAATAGCCCTCACAAGCTCATATTTCACCTATAGAGTGGCTCTAACGGACACGGTGACTTATCCTGTCAATCTCACTTTAAATAGCATAATCGGGCAATTAAGGGGCTTATACGCAACGTACAGTGAAGAAAGAGGTGACTAATGCCTAAAGTTAGATATTTACCCTCAGACTTTCGCTTCAAGGCTGATTTTGGTACATACCAAAGCACACCCAATAAATTTACGGGTGTAAGCGTGCCAAAATTCGTGAAACAGTTTACGCTGCATTATAAGCCCCATACTCGCACACTCAATCAAGAGTATTTGGCCCAACAGAATGGCGAAAGCGATACACGAGTGATTGTTATTCGTCATAATGCCAAAGTGGTAGAAGGTCAAGTCGCTGTTTTAAATGGCACTCAATATGATATTGTGCGAGTTAGTCCGAACGAAAACTTTGGGCTTAACCGCTACGACTTTCTGACGTTGAGAAAGCATAAGAAAGTTGGGTGATGGCTTATGGTAGGGCTTGACAAAGCACTAGAGGGCTGGCTTGAAACAGTAGCTAGCATTGGTGATTTAACACCAGCGGAACAAGCCAAGATTACAACCGCTGGCGCAAAAGTGTTTCAAAAAGAGTTGGAAGAAGTCACTCGTGAGAAACACTACTCAAATAAAAAACATTTGAAGTATGGGCACATGGCTGACGGTTTATCTGTCCAATCCACGAATGCGGACGGCAGAAAAAACGGTGTGGCAACCGTAGGCTGGAAAAACAACTACCACGCTCAAAATGCCAGACGATTAAATGACGGTACGAAAAAATATCGCGCCGACCATTTCGTCACCAATGTGCAAAACGATAGCGCTGTCCAAAGGAAAGTGCTATTAGCAGAAAAAGAGGAATATGAAAAACTGATTCGAAGAAAAAGAGGGAAGTGATTAAGTGTTAGCAACCGTAAAACTAAAAGAGCTAATTGACGGCAAAGAATTTGGTGAAATAAGCGAATTATATGCAAACAACTTGCCCAAAGAGCTCGAAGAAAACACCGATAAGACAATCGTTTTGCTCACCGAAAGCAATCCATCCCTTGACTTGAGTGGGAATAATACCTTTTTCGGAAAAACAGATAGAGTAGAGGTACAGATTTTTTACAAAGCTGATATCGATTTCGATATTGAAGCCTTTGAAATGGAATTACTTAAGTTTCTAAAATCTGAGCACTACTCAATTACAGATATGAGAGAACATAGCATAGACCCCGATACCTTACAGATTACGGCGGTCTTTTTTGTTGCTCTCGATAAATTAATTTAACAAAGGAGAAATAACTATATGGCAATTGTAGGTTTGAAAATGGTTCGCCTTGCTTTGGTTGACCCTAAAACCCAAAAACTACTTAAAGGCGCTGATGGCCTTTCTACTGATGGCGTGATTGAAGTTGATTCAGTTATGCTTGGTACTCGTACCGCTAACATCTCAAACTTGGAAGGTCAAGCGACTAAAATTCCTGGGAACAACTCAGTGCAAGACGTTATGATCGCACCAGGTTCACCAACAGTAGCGTTTGACTTCAATAACCTCGACTTTGAAATTAAACAAAAAATGCTTGGTTTCAAAGCAGACGGCAAGGGTGGTTACGTGATGGACGGTGAAAAACCACACACAGCGGTTTTGATTGAATCTGAAACACTTGACCGTAAACACTCAGTGTTCTTTGGTTTCGCTAACGGTATTATGCAAGAATCAACTCAAAACGTTGCTACAGATACTGATACTGCCCAAACTCGCCAAGACGATAATATGACATTTAACGCATTGTCAGCCATCTCGTTCAACGGTGAGCCTTACAAGAAATACTACACTGGTGCATCTACGTTTGATAAAACTAACATGTTCAAAGAAGTGTTCGGTGGCTATGTCCTTCCTGCCGCTTCAAACAGCATTTAATAATTCGCAAGAGGTCGGGCTCATGGCCTGACCTCTATTTTTGTGTTAAAGGAGTAAAGATAAATGGAAATCAAAACTATTAAAATCCCAGAAATCAGTAAGAAGGCGTTTGAAGTAGCTACAAGCAACCGCAATGTCTTGCGTATGCATGAGTACCAACTTGCCGTGCTTAAAATCAGCGACACCGTTGAAGAAGGCGACACGCAAGAGCAAGCACAAGCGAGCTTCACAATTCTCAAAGAAATGCTTGGTTTTATCCGTGCTGTTCTCAAGTTGGATGATGAAGCCTATGACAAATTGCTTGATTTGGACAACGAACGTACACAAGAGATTGCTGAAAAATTGGTGGGCTACATGTACGGATTGACAGACGAACAACTTGAAAACGCCGCTGGTGAAACTGACCCAAAAGAGTAAAATCTAAAGGCGAACAGATTTTTGATTTAGAAAATCGCATTGAAGATTTGAAAATCATTGCTAAAAAATCAATCCAAGGTTTTGGGTGGACACTAGATCAGTATTACGACACTGACTATTACGAGCTAATGAAAGTCTTAAATGCCAAAGAGGAAGAAGATAGGATGGTTGACCCAACATCTTTACTCTAAATATTTAAGGAAAGGAGGAAAAATATTACATGGCAAAAGTACAAGCTACCATGTCCACGGAAATCGCCTTGGATACGCTACAGGCTGCCAATTCGATTAAGCGTTTAACTCAGTTAGTCAATAGCTCAACTAACGCATGGAAGGCACAAGAAAGCCAAATGCGTAGTGCTGGTGACTATCTCGGAGCAGCACAAGCTAAGTACGATGGTTTGGGTAATGCTATCCAAAATCAACAACATAAGATTGAGAAACTGAAACAAGAGCAGTCTCAACTTAAAGGTAGTACCGCCGAAACCGCTGAACAGTACCTTAAGTACCAACAACAGATTGACCAAGCGACTACACGTTTGGCATCGTTGGAGAATCAACAAAGGCAAGCTAAAAGCAGTCTGGACTATCACAGGTCCGGGCTTGCTGAATTGCAAAAAGAGTACAAGCTACAAAACGAAACTTCTGATACTTACATCAAGCGCTTGAAAGCTGAAGGTAAGGAAGATGAAGCTAGGCAAGAACAACTCAAGCAATACAAGGGTTCGATTACTAACTTAAACAAGCAGTACGAGACCCAAAAAGAAATGCTTGAGCGTGTGGCAAAACAATCCGGAAGAACAAGCGATGAATATCGCAAGCAAAAGCAACGCTTGGATGAAACGGCGACAAGTCTAGCACACACTCGCAATGCTGCTGATAAGCTGAACGATGAAATCGAACAAAGTCAACGTTCTAGCTCACTCATTGGACGCTTAAAAGATAGTTTTAAACGTTTAGGGAATGAAGTTAACGAGACCGAGCATAAAACCTCACGCTTAAAGGGTATCTTTGGGGCTACGTTTGCCGCTAATTTGATTAGTAACGGTTTCCAAAACGCATTGGGAGCCATCAAGGGTAAGTTTGACGAAATCGCCCAATCCAGTGCCGAATACGTTAAATACCAGCAAACCATGAACGCCACTTGGCTAACACTTACTGGTAATGCTGAAGAAGGTAAGAAGATGGTCGACATGACCAACCAAATGGCACAAGCGGCGGCTAACTCAACTGAAATGGTTGACGGCATGAATCAAAAATTCTATGCTGTTACTCACAACACCGAGTTAACCAAACAACAAACACAAGCTATCTTGACATTGCAAGATGCGTTTGGTCAGACCGATGCAGCCGTGGAAAACTTTGCTACTCAGTGGGCTCAAATGATTGCCAATGGTAAGGTTCAAGGGCAAGACATGATGTCTATTATCAATGTCTTCCCAGAAATGAAGAACCAACTGAAAGAAGTTGCCGCACAAGAATTGGGCATTGCAGACATGACCGCAGATAAATATGCGGAACTCCAAAAAGACGGTAAGATTACCGCTGAGATGGCACAGAAAGCCTTGTTCGAGTTGCAAGACAAGTACAAGGATGCCACTGCCAACTTCTCAACAACCATTGGTGGACTTGAACGGACAATTCAGTCCCGTATGCCGGCAGTGGTAGCGGCTTTCCGTGACCCAATCGATAAAATGAAAAACCCATTCTTGCAACAGATTGGGAATTGGGTTGCTGACCCTAACACTGAGACTAAGTTTAAAGATTTAGGGGAACATGTTTCTAAAGGTCTAGGCACTATCATGGATGCCTTTTCTAAAGTCTTTAATCTAGGTAGTGGTACCGACAAGCTCAATGGCTTCATGGACGGCCTTAACAAGGTCGTTGATAACGTTAGTAAAACCATTGCTAACAACGCCCCTAAGATTGTAGCTTTCTTCAAAGAAGTTAAAGACAGCCTTAAGGCAACGTGGAGCATCGGTAATGATTTTGGTGCTGGTATTTGGGAAGTTGCCATAGACATGATTAAAGGTGTCGCTGGTGCTTTCAACCTCATGACCGGCAACGGCAAGAAAGCTAAAGGACCAGTTACATCACTTTCCAAGGCTTTGGGTGGTATTGCCAAACATAAAACGGCTATTAAAACAGTCGGTTCTTTATTTGCTGCTTATTTTGTAGGTTCTAAGGTCGCTCTTGGAATAACGGCAGTAGTCAAAGGCATTCACGCATGGCGAACAGCTACAGTCGGAATGACTGCGGCACAAAAATTATTGAACCTAGCGATGGCATCAAACCCTATCGGTTTGATTGTGGTTGCAGTCACTACGGCTATCACTGCCTTGGTGCTGCTATACAAACACAATAAGAAATTTAAAGCTTTTGTCGATGGCATGTTCAGTGCTGCCAAAAAGGCTTTCGATAAAATTTTCAAAGTTACTAAAGAAATCTTTGGAAAAATCATTGATTTCTTTAAAAAGGACTGGAAACAAGTCCTTTTATTTATTGCCAATCCTATCGCTGGAGCTTTTGCTCTGATCTACAAGCACAATAAGAAGTTTAAGAAATTCGTTGATGGTATTGTTAAAAATATCAAGGACGGTTTTTCTAACGCTGGTAAGTGGCTTGGTAAGACATGGGATGGCATGAAGAAGACTTGGACTGGTGCGATGGATTCAATGGCCAAAAGCACCAAAAAGGGCTTCGAAAAGACCAAGAATTACTTTACTGGTGGTGAAAAAGGTATCAAAGCCTTTACTAACACCGCTAAGAAGTTGCTTGTCATCTCCAATCCAGTAGTCGCTGGTTTCGAGTTGATGTATAAGCATAACAAGCCATTTAAGAAGTTTGTCGATAGCACCGTGGACCATGTCAAGGATATGGCGAAAGGCGTTGCGAAACACATGACTAATCTAAAAAAAGACTGGTCTGATAAGTGGGACAACGTTAAGAAATTCGCATCGAAAACATGGGAAGGTATCAAGGGCAATGCCACTGAAGCAATGACTGCTCTTGGCAAAGATATTGACAAACACCACAAAGGTATCAATAAGAATTGGTTTGATGGCTGGGAAAACTCTAAGAAATTCCTATCAAAAAAATGGGATGAAATCGGAGCATTAACGCAAGAGAAATTTGGTGTTAATATTACCAAACTGATTACCGATGCATTGACCAATATCGCTAAGTTCTTCAAAGATACGTGGGATAACGTTAAAAAAGGTTTCGGCGAAATGTGGGACGGTATGAAGAAACTCGCCGGTGACGGTATTAATGCTGTTATTGCCTTGCCGAACGCTGGTATCGATGGTATCAACAAACTGATTTCTGATTTTGGTGGTAGCAAAGAAGCTATCTCTAAAATCCCGAAAGTTAAGTTCGCCGGCGGTACTGGTATGTTTAGTTCATACCGAAATCCAATCACCAAACCTACGTTAGCTACACTCAATGACGGCTACGATAGCCCAGAGACTAACAACCAAGAAATGGTCATCTTGCCTAACGGTAAGTCATTCTTGCCACAAGGTCGCAATGTTGAATACCTCTTGCCAGCCGGTTCGGAAGTCATCAATGCTAGTGAATTGGCTATGCTCATGGGTGTTGAACGTGGAGCCTTTGCAAAGGGGACTGGTTTCTGGTCTAAAATCTGGGATACGGCTACCAACGTTGCGGGCTCAGTTTGGGACACTATGAAGAACGGTGTTGACAAATTTATGAAAATGATTGAATTTGTCGGCGATGTGGTTAAAGACCCAGTGGGATCATTGGCTAAGAAATTCAGCCCTAACGCTGATAAATTGGCTGGTATGTTTAACCCACTTGGTAATGCATTGTATAAGAAACCGGTGGAAGAAGCTAAGAACTGGTGGAAAGAACTTTGGTCTATGGCTAACGCTTCAATGGATGAAGGCACGGTGGCAATGGGGGCTAAAGGTGATGACTACCGTTTCAAAGACAAGGCAAAAGACGCTGGTGCTGACCCTTGGGGCTATTTCTATCGCGAGTGTGTATCATTCGTTGCCAGTCGTTTGGCAAATCTTGGTGTTAAACCTAGTCTATTTAGTCACCTCGGTAATGGTAACCAGTGGATATCTGCCAGCGTGCCACACTTAAGTAGACCTAAACCGGGTACGGTAGCCGTCTACACTGGTGGTCCAGTATCAAGTAACCACGTTGACTTTGTAACGGCAGTGCATGGCGACACTTACGATGGTGAAGAATACAACTACGGTGGGAACGGTCAGTATCACCAATACGCTGGCCGTCACATCTCTAACGCTGCTACCTTCCTTGATTTCGGGGTGCGTGATAGCGGTGGTGGTGGTGAAGACAATAGTAAACCACTTAAAGACCGAAACAACCCACTTCAAACGTTGATTAAACGTCAGGTTGGTGGCATGTTTGACTGGATTAAGAAAACCCTCGGTCCGTTGTTAAGTCCTGCTGGGGGCGGTGAAGATGGCCCTCAAGGTACTGGCGTAGCACGATGGCGTGATTCAGTTGTACGAGCATTGAAGGCAAACGGTATCGAACCGAATGACTTCCGTGTATCTAAAATTTTGGCTACTATCCAGCGTGAATCGGGTGGTGACCCTAATGTTCAAAACAACTGGGATAGTAACGCCAGAGCTGGTACACCATCCATTGGTTTGATGCAGACTATTGGCCCTACATTTAACGCATATAAACACCCAGGACACAACAACATCCGTAATGGTTACGATAACTTGCTTGCTGCAATTAACTACATCAAGCACCGTTACGGAACATCGGATGCAGCCTTTAACCGTGTCGCAGCTTACGGCTACGCTAACGGTGGTCTAGTCCACAAAAACGGTGTTTATGAGCTAGCTGAAGGCGATATGCCAGAATATGTTATTCCTACGGATATCGCCAAACGTGGTAGAGCGTGGCAATTACTCACTGAAGCAGTAGCACGATTTGCCGGCGATGCCCCGCAAGGCAACCACGATAGCACGTCAGATCGTGAGCGTGTTTCTGTCCTAGAAAACAAGTTAGACATCATGATTGACCTACTTGGTCAGTTGGTAACCAACGGTTCTAACCCAATCGAAGTTAGAAACATCATCGATGGTAGAAGTGTGTCAAACGGTCTCGCACCGTTTATGACAAAAGCAACAAACGATTATGAACGCAGACAAGCGTTGCTGGGAGGTAGTATTATTTGATAGGAATGTCAGTAATTTTTGACGGTAAAAACTTAACCGAACTATTCAATGAGGGGCAAGGGCGTACCGTTCCAGTAGATGTCACGAAAAACGTGGCATCTAACTTTAACAATAACTATCAAGACCAAGGGCGTAGACGCTACGGCCAGCAATTCCTATATAGCACCTTGTCAGTTAAGCAAATTCAAGTATCGTTTACCTTGGTAGGAAACTACGACTACTTTAATACCATTGCTGAAACGCTAGGTGGATACCTTAATGTTGATAAACCGAAACCATTAATTTTCGGTGATGAGCCTAACAAGGTTTGGGAAGCTATTCCGTCTGGTCAAGCGTCGCTTACCGTGGATAAGAACACGGCACCGATTACCGCAACAGTAACGGTTACGTTCGATGTTCCGAAAAGCTACGGTGAAAACAAAGCACAAGCCCTAGTAAGTAGTGATGGTGAAACGAAATACGGCAGTATTAAAAAAGTATCTACTGGACATTACAAGGCTACGCTAAAAAACTTTGGTACGGCTGAAACTTACCCAGACATTAAGTTGAAATTCAACTCAGATAATGGTTGGGTTGGTATTGTGAAATCTTCTAGCGAAAGCTACGAGATTGGGAATCCTAATGAGGTAGATTCTAACACAGTTAAACAATCTGAAATTCTGTTTGACTATGTTTCAAATGGTTGGATAACCAAAGGATTTGCTAACGGCATTAAAAATCGAGGTCGTTTTAACGACGACACTCACTCACTTAATGGTACTTTGGTCATTGATAATGCTTGGGGAAGACCACACATCGCACTGTCTAGCACAGGAGGGGGAGACAGAAACCTTAGAGGTGCATCGTTAACATGGGAAATACCGGTTGACAGCTACGGGGAAAAAGGGGCTTTGTATGAATATTTCTGGTGGAGACAAATCTTATGGTTAGGTGCTGCACATCAATACGGTTTTATCAAAATTTCGGTCACTTCCGAAACAGGAGAATTTTTATATGGTGTTGAAACCTATAAAAATACAGCTGGATTTGACTGCCATTATAATTTTATGGCGGGGGATGGTAAAGGCGGCTATAAGATTCTTGATAGAAAATATTTCTACGGAACGCACGTATCAACCGCTAACCCTTTCAACGAACCACAAGGCTGGTCTGATGTCCAACGTTTCGATGATGTACTTCAATTTTACTGGCAAGGGTCTTATCCGAGATATACTGTTCCTGAGATTAAGGGTAAGAAATCAGCTAAAATCAATATTGGTATTTTTGGAATTAGTGACTGGCCACTAATAACGCACTTATACCTTGACAGTTTTGTTTATCGGAAAGACTACCCTAACAACGGGATAGGCATCCCTAACCGTTTCCGTAAGGGTTCTATTCTTGAAATTGACATGTCGAAAGGCAAAACCTTAATCGATAATTTGCCAGCATCTAACGAATTAACATACCTATCTGAGCCATTCAGCATTAGTGCTGGTGAAACAGAAATCGATATCTACACGTCTAGTTGGACAAGGACTGACCCAACTATTGAAATTACTTGGAAGGAGCGCTTTGTTTAATGCAAATTTGGATTCATGACAAAAACATGCGTAAGGTTTGTGCCTTAAACAATAACGTTCCGGGCATGTTGTCCTACTCTAACAGTCAATGGCACACTTACCTTGAATACTCAACTAGTACGTTTGATTTCGTAATTCCCAAAGTTGTGAATGGAGAAGTACACGAAGATGTTAAATATATCAACGATCAGATGTATGTGTCATTTTTCTACGATAACACCTACCACGTTTTCTATGTATCTCAACTTGTTGAGAACGACACGAGTTTACAAGTGACTTGTAATAACACTAACCTTGAGTTAGCGATGGAATCTTCACGCCCTCTTGCTAGCAGTAACGGGGCTAAAAGCCTTGAGTGGTATCTTCAAAATCTTGACTTACTTGGTTTTGCTGGTCTTGAAATTGGTATCAATGAAATCGCTGATAAAACGAGAACTATTACGTTCGATTCTCAAAGTGGCACTAAACTAGAGCAGCTTCATAGCTTGATGAATCAATTTGACGCAGAATTTGTTTTTCGCACCGAATTAAAACGAGATGGCACTTTGAAACGTTTTATCATCGACATCTACCAACAGCCAGATGACAAACATCACGGTATTGGTAAGGTCCGAGGTGATGTTATTCTCTACTACCAAAACGGGCTAAAAGGTGTCCAAGTTGCAAGCGATAAAACTCAGCTATTTAACTTGGGATATTTTACTGGTGAAGGTATTGACCTTAGTTCAGTTAACATTGAGGAAACAAACCAAGACGGCGAGATTGAATTTTATTCAAAAAAAGGTAGCCCTATGCTATACGCACCGATATCAGCAAGGATGTACCCTTCAGCTCTTGGTGATACAGGTTTGGATAACTGGACACGTAAGGACTTTCAAACAGAATACAAAAACATCGATGCGTTAAAAGGCTACGCATTGCGTACCATCAAGCAATACGCTTACCCATTATTGACCTATACCGTTGATATTCAATCTAGTTTTATTGAAAACTACAAGGATATCAATTTAGGCGATACTGTTAAGATTATTAATAATAATTTTAGAGGTGGGTTAGCCCTAGAAGCTCGTGTATCTGAGATAGTTATTAGTTTCGACATGCCGTTGAATAATTCGGTTGTGTTTACCAATTTCAGAAAGTTGGACAACAAACCGTCTGACAACTTGCAACAACGTATCGATGAAATCGCAGCAAGAGCCTTGCCATACCGTGTCGAGATCACAACCACCAATGGTACAGTGTTTAAAAACGGTGTTGGTCGCTCGACTGTTCGACCAGTCTTGAAACAAGGCGATAGAACAGTGAACGCGACTTGGCGTTTTGTAATTGATGGCGTTATTAAGTATGTAGGTATGACCTACGACATGGTGGCATCACAGATTACCCAACCAACAGCCCTAACGGTTTCAGCGTGGGTAGATAATAAAGAAGTAGCTTCAGAAGAAGTTACTTTTTTAAACGTCTCAGACGGTAGAAATGGTACTCCCGGACCAAAAGGAGACAAAGGCGACCAAGGCCAAAAAGGTGATAGAGGTAATGACGGTTTACCCGGTAAGAATGGTATTGGCATTAGAAACACCAGTGTTTTATACGGATTGTCTGTATCTGAAACCGTGCCACCTACGGCATGGTATCAAAACCCACCGGCATTAGTTAAGGGGCAATGGTTTTGGACTAAGACAGTCTGGACTTACACGGATAACACTACTGAAACGGGATACCAAAAAACCTACGTTGCTAGAGATGGTAACGATGGGAATAATGGTATCGCTGGTAAAGATGGTGTCGGTATTCGTAGCACCACAATCACCTACGCACAAGGAACATCAGGCACAGTAGCACCAACGACTGGTTGGACTAGTCAAGTGCCTAACGTACCGGCTGGGCAGTACCTCTGGACGAAAACCGTTTGGAGTTATACCGATAACACGAACGAAACGGGCTACTCGGTTTCTAAAATCGGTGAGCAAGGCCCGAAGGGTGAGACTGGTGCGAAAGGTGATAGGGGCGAAAAAGGTGATAGAGGTTTACAAGGACCGCAAGGGGCAACCGGTCCTGTCGGCCCTCAAGGACTACAAGGTCCAAAAGGTGACCAAGGTATCCCCGGTGTTAAGGGTGCTGATGGTAAAACACAGTACACCCACATTGCCTACGCTGACACGGTGTCTGGTAGTGGTTTTAGCCAAACTGACACCAATAAGGCGTTTATCGGTATGTACCAAGATTTCAATGCCACGGATAGCCGTAACCCACAAGACTATCGTTGGTCTAAGTGGAAAGGTAGCGACGGGCGTGACGGCATTCCGGGTAAAGCTGGAGCAGACGGACGAACACCTTACGTTCACTTCGCTTATGCAGATAGTTCCGATGGTCGAACTGGTTTCAGTCTGACACAAGACGGGAACAAGCGATATCTGGGCGTATGTACTAACTTCGATAGAACAGATAGCACTAACCCAGCCGATTACTCATGGAACGACATGACCGGCAGTGTTTCGGTTGGTGGCGAAAACCTAATAACTAACTCAGCTTTTCCGGAGAATCTGGATGGCTGGGGATTCTGGGAAGCGCCACAACCTAACTCGAATTTATCTGTGTCAAGTCATTCACTCTATTACAACGGTTCTAAGCCGTTGTTTTTGCTATCAACAACAACAACAACAACGCCTAGCGCTACGCTGAGATTTCCAGTGAAACGAAATACCAACTATTCTCTTAACGTTTCAATCTTGGCAGGCGGTAATCTAAAAGGAATGGATATCTATTTCCTTGGTCGTAAGTCAAACGAAACTAAAACTTTTAGCAAAGTAGTTAACATCAAGCATTTCGATGGTTCGCCATCAACAAGCGGTGTTAAGAAATTCCATTTCACTTTTAACGCCACCGACTGCGATGAAGGCTTTATCCGTATCGATAATACTGGTACTACCAACGGCAGTCAGTCATTGCTATTCTTCACTGAATTGGACTGCTATGAGGGGACGACTGACCGAGCATGGCAAGCGTCACCGAAAGACCTAGCAAGCCAATTAGATGGCAAAGCAGATAGTGCATTGACACAAAGCCAATTAAACCGATTGAATGAGATTAACTCGGTCATGAAAGCGGAATTAGAAGCCAAAGCGTCTCTTGATACGCTCAATCAATGGGTGAAGGCTTATCAAGATTTCGTTAATGCAAATAACGCCAATCGTGCACAAGCTGAAAAGAATCTTGCGGATGCTAGTGCTCGTGTCGCAAAACTAGAGAACAATCTGAATGACATGTCAGAGCGTTGGAACTTTATCGATAGTTACATGGCATCTTCAAACGAGGGGCTTGTCATTGGTAAAACGGATAATTCTAGCTCTATGCTATTCAATCCAAATGGTCGCATTTCAATGTTCTCAGCTGGTAACGAAGTAATGTACATTTCACAAGGTGTCATTCATATTGAAAATGGTATCTTCTCGAAAACTATCCAGATTGGTCGTTTTAGGGAAGAACAAGATTACATCAATCCAGACCGTAACGTAATCAGATATGTAGGAGGTAAGTAAGATGACAGAATATTGGTCTAATAATGACCGAGGATATCGGATTAAATTAACAATTGACCAAGTTGGTCAAGATGTCGAAAAAAATACCAGCAGCGTACGTATTCGATTAAGTCTGTTTAATACTAATCGAACATTTTCAAGAAGACAATGTAAGTGGTACGTTGACGGATTCGGTCAATACATTGGTGATGTTAGTTTTTTTGAAGTCTCAAGCCAAAATTCAGAACTTAAGATTGTCGATAAAACAATCACAGTTGAACGTGAAAACGGCAGCAATTACAGCGTTAAAGCGTTTTTTTACGGATACGGGAACGCTGATAGTCCTTACGATTTGAATATTGGGCCAGTCTCTATACAACTTGATTCAATTAATAATGTTAGTACGTTAACGTTTCCTGACCAAGTCGTAATTGGTGAAACAATCAACATTACCATTAACAAGCGTGCCACGTCAGCCAAGCATACATTGCGGTGCGCATGGTATAAGCCGGCAGAAGTGATCGCTGAGAATGTTGATAGTGCGTTTAAATGGACAATCCCGGACGAGTTTGCCAACTGGATACCCAGCGAAACATCTGGTTGGGGGACTATCTACTTGGATACATACATCAATGGTAAATTAATTAACACGCAGACAAAAACTTTTACCGCCGGGATGTCTTTGGCAAGAGCGAAGCCATCGTTCTCAAGAATAGCCATAGCTGATGCAAACGAAAAAACACGCAATATTACACAATCTGACAGACACTTCGTTTCTGTGTTATCTAAAATATATGCACGTTTTGACAATGTTGAAGCACACTATGGAGCAAGAATCGCAAGGTACTTCATGGAAATCGTTGGGAATAATAACACGATTTCTGCACCTTCCGGCACTTTCCGTGAAATATCCGTCAATAAAGACACACAATTTACGCTAAGAGGCTATGTTGAAGACAGTCGAGGGTTGAGATCGGATGTGGAAGAAATTACGATTACGGTTTTAAATTACTTCAGTCCAACGTTGAAATTTGAAGTAACTAGAAGCGGTGCAACCAATAGCACGTTGACCATCAAGCGTTTTGCCAAAGTAGCACCGCTAATGGTTAACGGTGTTCAGAAAAACCCAATGAAACTAACTTTCACCACACGACAAGTCGATTCTAATACTGAAGTTATCGATAACGGTGGAGCTGGTGGGAACTGGTCGCAGATTTCGGAATTTAACGCCTCTAATGCTAATCTTGGTAATTCGTACCCAGCCGATACCTCTTATATCGTAGTCGGAAAACTGGAAGATAAGTTCACTAGCGTATCATTCCAAGTTACTGTACCGAGCGACCGAATTGTAATGTCCTACGACAAAGAAGGTATTGGCATCAATAAATACCGTGAGCGTGGGGCCTTGGATGTCGATGGGTTGATTTATTCCAATCGCAAACAGATTCAACACCACAAACTGACCGAGCCAAACGGTGTAGCTATGGATAGCAAGGTTGATAACTTAAACGACTATAGAACCACTGGTTTTTACTCGGTTCTAGGAAGCTACCGAAACCATCCAGCATCGGGCGAGGGTGCTTATTTGGAAGTCGTAGAAAGTCTATCTGGATACCATCAAACGCTAACGACTATATCTGGTCGGATGTTTAAACGGACAGTCACTAGCAATTCTAACGGCTCGTGGATTGAGTACACACCTAAACCGGAAAAACCAGAACCGCAGCTGGTGAAGAGAGAAGTTAATATCGGATGGGGAATAAAATTGTCTATGGTTAGAAAAGGGTCAGTCGTAACAGCAAGCATCATAAGAACGGATAGCGAAATCGGTGTGTATGAGTATGGGATTATTTTGGATGGCTCAATTCCAGACGGTTTCAAACCAAGTACCGAGGTGCATCTAGTCGCTAACAAGAACATAGGCACAGGACATGCCGGTGTGGCAGTCTGGCATTTTACGCCGGACGGGAAGGTCCGATTAACAAACCCATCGAAAGACCGTGCAATTTACACCGGCACGGTCACATATCTAACCGAAGATAATTAAGAAAGGAAAATAATATCATGTCACTTAAAATTACAAAACAACGCACAATCAATGCAGAATTTAACGTCGAAGAAGAAGGAGCTACAATCCTTGTCAAACAAACATTTATCAGCGTAGATTCCAATGCAGTTTCTACAGTTCAAGAAAACCTTCTAAACGCCGAACTCTACGCTAAACATCGTCAAGATATGCGTGCGGATGAACGTGCTCTACGTGACTTGCGTTATAAGGTAGAGGACGAAATCTTGGCGGATACTACTACAGGAGCGTGATAGATGCAGAAACCAGACGGCATCTTTGGCGTCTTTGAAGTCGTCAAAGATTTCTACGAACATGGCATAGACGAACATCTTTGGGTATTCCTACTTATGTTGGTTATCGTAGCTGACATTGTTTTGGGAGTATCCAGAGCGTGGGCTTATCATGAATTTTCAAGCCGTAGATTTCGAAAGGGATTGGTTAGCCATACAGCTATGTTAATTATCGTAGCAGTATCATACCCGTTCATGGTTTACATGAACTTAGGTGGTGCTATGGATGCGTTTATTTTTGCCATGTTATCAGCTTACGGTGCTAGTATCCTTGCTAGTTTGTCAGCTCTAGGGGTTGAAATTCCCTTTATTGACAGATATGTCAAAAAAAATATTGATAAAGATAAATTTAGCTTAATTGAGGAGGAAGAAGAAAATGATTAACTTTAAACTACGTTTGCAAAACAAAGCTACTCTAGTAGCTCTTATCTCAGCAATTTTCTTGATGTTGCAACAATTCGGGCTTGAAATCCCACACAATATTCAAGAGGGTGTAAACACTTTCGTTGTGATCTTGGTGATTTTGGGAATCGTTACTGACCCAACAACTAAGGGCGTTGCAGATAGTGAACGTGCATTGAACTACAACGAACCTCGTGAGGACTAGCCTATGGCTAAGCTCATGACCTCTATCAACCAAATCGAGGGTGGCGATGTCCTTAAATCTGGGGACATCACTTCCGTCTTTGGTTTTGAAATTCTAGGGTACGATGGTAAACGCATGGAACTGTCCGGCACTGGTAAACTCACACTTTCCAATGACGAAACGGTGGCATTGTATCAAGATGTTACCGTTGAAAATGGGACGTTCTCATTCTCAATGGGTAACGTGGTAGCTACTGGCACTTACTACCTTGAAATTAAACTAGATGGACATATCTTCCCGTCTAACAATTTCAAGGTGAAAGTGAAAAACTCACTAAATGCAGATAGTGCTATTCCATCGGATAAGAGCCCTAAACTGAAACTACTAGCGGATGAATTGCGAGATTCTGGATACATTACCGGAAGTGGTGGTGAAGTCACAGAAGACCTCGTTAATATCTACAATCTAGCTAAAATTTGAAAGGAACAATAAATGAGTAAATTACATGATTTTGCCCAAGCTGTGGGTGCTGATATCAAAGAAATTAAAACAACCCTAGCAGGCAAGGCTGATAAGGGTTCGGGAGGTATCACTGAAGAACGCTTGACACAAGCAATCACGCAAGCGAAAACTGATATCATCGGTGGTGCACCGGATGAACTCGATACGCTCAAAGAAATCGCTGATAAAATCACCGCTGCTGGTGGCAATACAGACAGCGGCATTATCTCAAAAATGACCGAATTGGGAACTCGTCTCGACACAATCGAGCAAGAAGACCTTGTGAGTGTTTATAATACTGCTAAAAACACCCTCTAAGGAGGTTGAATTATGAGCAATTTAAGCAAGGCCATTGAAGCCATTGGCCGCGATATCGGTGAAATTAAAGGGAAACAATCTTCATCCTTGTCTATCAGTCAAGCGTATGGGTTATTTCCAACGTATAATAACTTTTTTCTACAGGTTTTAGAACAAAATAAATTTGCGCAAGATCCGCTTGTGACTAAATCTCAATTACCAACAAGCGAAATTGATGCTTTAAAACAAAAAGTCGAAGAGTTGGAAAGAACTATCTCGGAAATTAAACAATCTATTCAAAAATAATTATGAGAAAGGAGAAACATGACTTCAAAAACACAGTTGTTAAACACGCTTGAGAGCCTAGTCAATCAACGTGTCACTGTTCCCACTAATCCTTATGGTGGTCAGTGTATCAGCTTGATTGACTACGTTCTACAGTATCAAGGCTTGTTTAATCTTAATTTCAGCTACTTAAACGCCATTGATGCGTTAAGTAGGGCTGAAAGTCTAGGTTTAAAAGTCACTTATTTCAACGGTGCGAACAATCCGCCTGTTGGGAGCGTCTGGGTAACTAACTGCTTGCCGTATCATCAATTCGGTCATATCGGTTTTGTGGTCGCAGAAAACCCAGACGGGACAGTTACCACAATCGAGCAAAATATTGACGGTAACGGTGATGCTCTTTATAACGGTGGATGGACACGCAAGGTCACACGAAACCTCGATAGTGCTGGTAATTTCAGCTATATCGACTGGAATGCACCAAGCCAACAAATGGTTGGATGGTTTGAATTGCCATTTGACGGCATGGCACAAGATAATTATTTTATCGATGTGTCAGCGTACCAACCGGGTGACTTGACTGGTATCTGTCAAGCGTCCGGCACTAATGACACGGTTATCAAAGTGACCGAGGGCATGGGCTGGGTTAGTCCAGTAGCGACTCAACAAACTAACACAAGCAATTGTATTGGTTACTATCACTTTGCCCGTTTTGGCGGTGATGTCGCAACGGCTCAAGCCGAAGCGAATTACTTTATCAGTAATCTGCCATCACACCCACGCTATTTGGTTTGTGATTACGAAGATGGGGCAAGCGGTGATAAACAAGCGAACACTAATGCAGTATTGGCATTTATGGATATCTGCAAAGCAAACGGCTTTGAGCCTATCTATTACAGTTACAAACCATATACACTAGCTAACGTGTATGTAGATCAAATCACTGCACGCTATCCAAATAGCCTATGGATTGCAGCGTACCCAGATTACGAGGTACGCCCAGAGCCATATTGGGGTGTGTATCCAAACATGGAACATACCCGCTGGTGGCAGTTTACATCAACCGGCCTAGCTGGTGGATTAGATAAGAATGTCGTTATCATCAATGACGGTGATAGTTTAGTAAATAAGAAAGAGGAAGAAGATATTATGAATTTTGTAGTACGTAGCGGAAGCGGTAAAGAGGGCTGGGTGGCAGTCGTTAACGGTCGTGTGTTTGGTATTGGCTCAATGGGTACAGTGGACGCTCTCGAAGCCACTGGGGCTAAACGTTTGCAACTAGAAGATGCGGACTTTGAGCGTTTCCTATACAGTCAATCAAACGATGCCGAAGCAGTCTCTAAGGCAATCAATGAAGCTAGTGCATCAGTAGTTAAGGCTATTGAAGAACGTGCAGCAGTCACACAAGGCCAAACTGGTAAATAATTAGACCACGCAAACTAAAAAACGAAAAGGAGTATATCACCTCCCGACAGACCACAGTTCGGACATCATGGTGGTAGTGGTCGAAGCCTCAGCGTTGTGCTGGGGCTTTTTTGTTTGACATAAATTCGGATTGTGATATAATTGAGGTATCTTTATAAGTGTTCTAAACCCCGACATAATATGGCTTGCCTGCCAGTGTGTTGCGTTTTAGTTGTGGATAGTTAAAGGCTTGTGAGTTTGGCGACTGCTAAGCCTTTTTGTTTACTTTTGCATACTTTTGCTTTAAAAAAATATATCGTCAATAGTGATATCGGGGAATTGGGGGAGTAGCAACTCTTTAAAATTCCTTTTTTCTTCGTCAGTAAACGCATTTTTACCAACTTCTTTATTGTGATACGTTTGCTTTGTCATACCAAGTCTTTCACCTAACTGGGCTTGCGTTAAACCTAGCATATTCCGATATCCTCTTACTTTGCCTTTGTTCATTTCTTCACCTCCTTTACTTCTGCATACTTTAATAATAAACTTATCTTTTTATTATGTCAATACTTTTGTTTACTTTTGGAGTGAAAACAACTATAATTACATTGAGGTATATATTTATGGAGACAAATAAAAAACAAGTTGGTTTGAGAATTAAAGATATAAGGCTTTCCCTAGGAGAGTCTATGGAAGAATTCGGTAAGCGTTTTGATACTAGTAAAGGAACGGTAAATAATTGGGAGAAAGGTAGAAACTTACCAAATAAGTCTAATCTTTTAAAAATTGCTAAACTAGGGAAAATTACCCCTAGCATTCTCTTAAAAGGTAAAACTGCTGCTATACCATTCCAATTCCCGTCGTTAAGTGATATTTTGTACGATCGTAGTAAAGATTATATTCATGAGTGTTATGAGATTATAACTTTCAATACAAGCGATGGACGAGAAGAAGATATTATTTATACAGTGGTTATAGGCGTAAAGTGTATCTTAGATAAAATACCAAACGGTGACAATGCCAATCGAGCCTACACCGATGTTTTAAATAAGAGCGAGTGGGTTGCTGCTGATGTTTTTTTAACTAACTTTTTCACTGGTGGAGGTAGTCTTGAATTTCTTTCATATCCCCAAATCGTAGCTCTTAGGAAATTTCTTCAGAAGTTGGATGATTATCGCATGGCTATTGAAGAAATCCCCAAGTAACTTATTTTTCGAACTTTATTCTATGTTTGATTAAGTTTTAACTGATAGAACACTATCTCTTAAATATTCAACCAATCTAAACCCGATATAATATGGCTTGCCTGCTGATGTTTAGAAAGGTTTATCATGAAAATTAATGAGATAAAGAAAAAAGACGGGTCAACCGTCTATCGTGCTAATGTTTATCTTGGTGTTGATGTAATCACTGGTAAGAAAGTTACAACTAAAGTAACCGCTAGGACAAAGAAAGAACTCAAGACCAAAGCCCAACAAGCACAATTTGATTTTAAAGCTAATGGATCAACACGCTTTAAGGCTAGCACTATCACAACATATAAAGAATTAGCTTTTTTATGGTGGGAAAGCTATAAAGATACAGTCAAACCGAATACCCAAGATAGTGTTTACAAAATCTTAAATAACCATGTTTTGCCTTTGTTTGGCAGTTTTAAACTAGATAAGCTAACAACTCCACTGATACAGTCGATTATCAATAAGCTTGCTAATAAGACCAACAAGGGAGAAACGGGGGCTTATCTTCATTACGATAGGATACACGCGCTTAACAAGCGTATTTTACAGTATGGCGTAGTCATGCAAGCTATACCGTTTAACCCTGCGCGTGAGGTTATTCTCCCTAGAAATATCCAAAAAGCAAAACGACAAAAGGTTAAGCACTTTAACAACGAGGAACTAAGACAATTCATTGATTACTTAGATAGCCTAGATAGTAATAGATACCGTTATTACTATGAAACCGTGCTATACAAGTTCTTACTTGCCACTGGTTGCCGTATTAACGAGGCTTTAGCTCTCTCATGGTCTGATATTGACCTTGATAATTCTGTTGTCCATATAACAAAGACTTTAAATTATAGAAAGGAAGTAAACAGTCCAAAGTCTAAAGCTGGTTACCGAGATATAGATATAGATCAACAGACCGTAACCATGCTTAAAAAATACCAACGTAAGCAAACCCAAGAGGCTTGGAAACTAGGTAGGACTGAAACAGTGGTATTCTCGGACTTTATACATGAATACCCTAATAGCCATACCTTGCAAACTCGATTAAGAACACACTTTAAACATGCTGGGGTAACTAACATAGGTTTCCACGGTTTCCGACATACTCATGCTAGTTTGCTCCTTAATTCGGGTATTCCTTATAAGGAGTTGCAACACCGCCTAGGGCATTCTAAACTTTCAATGACTATGGACATATACAGTCACTTATCAAAAGAGAATGCTAAAAAAGCCGTCTCATTCTATGAAATGGCTCTAAAATCTATATAAAAGTTAGCAAAAAGGTAAGTAAATTGCTGAAACAGTCTTTTAAAATAAAGGAAAAGCCTATAATAACGGGTTTTTTCTAAGCAATTTTTAAATTAAAAGCATTTCTTACCAACCTCCTTTTTTGATATAATTGAAGAGACTTAAAAAAATAGAAAGATGAAACATGTACGTACAATTATCTCAACGCCTCAAGGACGTAGCAACCTATGTTCCCAAAGGTGCAAAACTCTTGGATGTAGGCAGTGATCATGCCTATCTTCCGATTTATTTACTTGAAAAAGGCCTGATTACTTCAGCTATTGCTGGTGAAGTTGTAAAAGGCCCTTATGAGTCTGCTCTTGCAAATGTCTCAGCTTCTGGTTTCCAAAATAAAATTGACGTGCGCTTGGCTAATGGCTTGGCTGCCTTTGAGCCTGCTGATGACGTAACCACTATCACGATTTGTGGTATGGGAGGACGTCTTATTGCGGATATCCTTGATGCTGGGAAGGACAAACTTAAGGGCGTAGACCGTCTGATTTTACAACCAAATAATCGTGAAGATGATCTCCGTATCTGGTTGATGGAAAATGGTTTTGAGATTGTTGCAGAGTCTATCATGACTGAAAATGGCAAATACTACGAAATCATGGTGGCAGAAGCTGGACACATGAGCCTTTCGGACAAGGAAGTGCGTTTTGGTCCTCATCTCATGAAAGACCAATCTCAGGTTTTCCAGCTCAAATGGCAACGTGAAATCAATAAATTAGAGATTGCTTTAGGATCCATTCCACTGGCCAATCAGGCTGATCGTACAGCTATTGAAGATAAAATTCAAACCATTAAGGAGGTTTTGAATCATGTTAGCTAGTGAACTTATTAAGACTTATGAAGAATTTTGTCCACAGCAGCTTTCTATGGAAGGTGATGTGGTTGGCTTGCAGATTGGCAGTTTGGACAAAGAGATTCAGAAGGTCATGGTTACCTTGGATGTTCGTGAAAATACAGTAGCTGAAGCCATTGAAAAAGGTGTGGACCTCATCATTGCTAAACATGCTCCAATTTTCCGTCCAGTTAAGGATTTGGTCTCTTCGCCTGACCGAGATATTTTGCTTGACCTGGTTAAGCATGATATTGCAGTCTATGTGAGTCATACTAATATTGATGTTGTTAATGATGGCCTTAATGATTGGTTCTGTGACTTACTTGATATTAAAGACACCACTTATTTAACGCAGACTTCTGAAAATCATGGAATCGGTCGAG
>OAVR01000093.1_pt1 | contig 46411 bp, 47 predicted proteins | sample 1476451 | NCBI WGS metagenome assembly OAVR01 (sample SAMEA2580105, study PRJEB22360) | human gut metagenome | biome: human gut; feature: human-associated habitat; material: faeces | place: Denmark | collected 2008/2010 | reverse complement strand
AATTAGTTCTTAAATCATAATTAAGGACTAGTTCAATTTGATATTGCAATTTAGATATTTTTATAAATATATTATCTTTAATTATTTATATTTCCTTAGTTAAAGATAGAATTTTTATATTTGTTTTATTTTTGTCACTCATAGGAGTCATTAATAGACAAATAATAATAAATGGAATATGCATAAACAAAGAAAAGAAAATTTTGATTTATAGTAGTTTCTTTTTGATGCTCACTATAGGTTTTATTTGTTCTGTATATGTTAATAGGATATGAAATAAAGTTTTATTTTATAAGAACAAATAAACTTATATATAAATAGATATTTAAAATATAGAATGAATATTTAGTAATATAAAAATTATCATTGACATAGAGGATAAAAGAATTAAAATAATTTAATAGGAACAGGAGATGATAATTAGAATGAATAATAAATACATGGTGGTAATTTCTTTAGATGCTGTATCTTCAAAAGATATTGAAATAATGAAGGAATTACCTAATATATCTAAGCTAATGAAAGAAGGAGCTCTTATAAAGAATGTAGAAACAATATGTCCTTCTTTGACATATCCAGCTCATGTATCCATTATTACTGGAAAATATCCAGTTAATCATGGAATAACAAATAATATAGTATTAAATTTTAAGGATGAAAATCCAAATTGGAACTGGTACGGAAATAAAATAAAGGGAGAAACTCTTTTTGGACTAGCTAAGAAAAATGGTCTTAAAACAGCTTCAGTGGTTTGGCCAGTTACAGGAAAAATGAAAATAGATTATAATATGCCAGAAATATTTGAGACAAAACCTTGGCATAATCAAATAATTATGTCTGCTTTAGCTGGAAGTAAAGTTTATCAATTTAGTATGAATAAAAAGTTTGGGTCTCTTAGAAAAGGTACAAAGGAGCCTTATTTAGATAACTTTGTTACAGCATGTGCTAAGGAGACAATAAAAAAATACAAGCCTAATTTAACTATGGTTCATCTAATAGATGTAGATTCTCATAGACATGATTATGGATATGAAAGTTTAGAAGCCTCAGAAGCTTTAAAAAGACATGATATTAGAGTAGGAGAGATAATACAGTGTTTAAAAGAGGCAGGGATATATGAAAACACAACATTGATTTTACTAGGAGACCATAGTGCAATAGATACTCATAAGGTAATAAGGCTTAATAGTATCTTTAGGGAAGAAGGATTAATAGAATTAAAGGATGGAAAGCTCAAAAGCTTTAAAGCAATAGCTAGGGAATGTGGAGGCTCATGTTATATTTATTTAGATAATAAAAATAAAGAAGATGAGAAGAAATGTTTAGAGATCTTGGAAAAGCTTAAGGAAGAAGGAGCTTTAGAATACATATTAAATAAGGAAGAGGCCATAAAAGCTGGAGCTAATGATCAATGTGATTTTATGGTAGAAGCTACTAGAAGATATTATTTTTCAAATGAATATGAAGGAAAAGTTATTGAGGAAACTAAAGATATAAGAAAAAAACATACTTATAAAGCAGTTCATGGATATTCCCCTAGAAAAAATGATTATGGAACATTCTTTTTAGCTTTTGGAAGAGGAATAAAATCAGGTGTTGTTTTAGAGGAAGGTAAGCTTATAAATCATGGACCAACCTTAGGAAGAATATTAGGTTTTAATTTTCAAAATGCAGATGGAATAGTTGAAGAGAGAATATTAAAATTGTAATAATTTTCTAGAATTTTGAATAAAATAATTAATTGAATAAAATTGTTGAAATTGTCGCAAAATTATGATATTTTAAAATAGTAGAAAAAATATTGCCAAAAATTATTTCATAATGTAGATATGTAATTAATTAAAAGAACGCTTAAAATAGCGTTTTTTTTGCTTTTAAGAATAACTTTAGAAAAAAGCTCTATAATAAAAGTTGATTTTGATCATACTAAATATATAATTCAAGTTTTATAAAAAGATAACTATTATCTTTTTATAGATATAGCTAAGATATATTTAGTTTTTAATATATTGATAAAATAAAAATTAGTTTAAAATATAGATTAATGTTAATATTTTAAATAGGTAAATTAAGAATAATTTGTTAAAATAGTTAACAAAAGTGATATAATTATCTTTAGTAAAATTATTTTATATATGGAGGACTAAAGATGAAAATACTAAAATGGCTTTTAATATTTATTCCTATAAGTATTATAGGTGAATTTATGCATTTTTCTCCAACTCTTATGTTTATATTATCTGCTTTGGCAATAATTCCTTTAGCAGGTCTTATGGGAGAGGCAACAGAGGAAATATCATTTTATACTGGGCCAAAATTAGGTGGTTTTTTAAATGCTACCTTTGGAAATGCTACAGAACTTATAATATCATTTTTTGCATTAAAAGATGGTTTGTTTGATGTGGTTAAAGCTTCTATTGCAGGTTCTGTAATAGGAAATATACTATTAGTTCTAGGTGCTAGCATGTTAGCAGGAGGATTAAAATATAAAACACAAAGTTTCAATAAAAAAGTAATGGAAACTAGTTCAAGTATGTTATTATTTGCTGTTATTGGATTAACAATTCCTGCTATATTTATGCATACAATAAAACCAGAATTTTTAAATACAAAATATGAAAGTTTAAGTGTAATAGTTGCTGTAGTAATGTTTGCTATATACATATTAAGTTTAATATTCTCATTTTTCACTCATAAGGATATATATGCAGTGGAACAAGATGAGGAAGATGGAGATGCTAAATGGTCATTAAAAAAGGCCATAACAGTGCTTGTTGTAGCTACAGTAATAATTGCCATAGAAAGTGAATTTTTAGTTGGGGCAGTAGAACCAATGACAGAGACTCTTGGGTTAAGTAAGCTTTTTGTAGGTATAATATTAATTCCTATAATAGGTAATGCTGCAGAACACAGCACTGCAATAATAATGGCAATGAAAAATAAAATGGATGTTTCAGTGGAAATAGCTATAGGATCAAGTCTGCAAGTTATTTTATTTGTGGCTCCAGTATTAATATTTTTAAGTCTTATATTTAAGCCTATGAGCATAATATTTAATGCCTTTGAATTAGTAGCTTTAATAGTTTCAGTACTTATAGCTAATAGAATTGTTAATGATGGAGAATCAAATTGGCTTGAAGGAGTTCAACTTTTAGCTGTTTACATAATAATAGCAGCTATGTTTATGATCGTTTAAATTAAAAGATTAATTAAATAAAACAGGTAAATTTTAAAAAGTACTTATAACATTAAATAAAGTATAATTTCAAAAATTAATAGGTTGCATATATAATTAATAATAAAAATTATTTATATGCAACCTATTAATTTTTTAAATTATAAAAATAAATTTTTAAGATTTTCTATAAGAAGTTTATTATCTTCAGGTTTTAAGACACAAACCCTAAAGAAATATTCATTTAAACCTTCAAAAGAAGAACAGTTTCTTATTATCAATCCTTTTTCTAAAAGTTTATTATAAAGTTCAGTAGCAGTGAATTTTTTAGATCTAATTTTACAAAGTATAAAGTTACTGTAACTTTCATATACCTTTAAGTCCTTTATTGAACTTAATTCTCTAAATAAATAATCTCTTTCTTCTTTTAACTTAGAGGTATTTGAAAGAATATACTCTTTATCCTTAAACATAATTTCTCCCATTGTTGTAGCAAAGATATTTATATTCCACAAATCAAGTTTTTCAACCATTGACTTTTTAATTTCTTTATTAGAAATAAGTCCATAACCTAATCTTATACCTGGAGTTGAGAAAAATTTAGAAGTTCCTCTAATTACAAATAGATTATTAAAAATATCTACTAGTGGAGTAGAGGAGTAAATTTCAGGCTCTGTAAACTCAACATAAGTTTCATCAACCATGAATATTGATGAAGTATTTTTTAATAATAGAGAAATTTCATCCTTTGAAAAAGCAAATCCAGTAGGATTATTAGGATTACAAATTATAACTAAATCAAACTTTGAAGATTTTATGCTATCTATTAATTTATTAACATCTATTTTAAAATTATCTTCTTCCTTTGAAAAAAACTTAGTTATTTCACAATTTATCTTTTCAAGTTCACTTTCATATTCTGAATAAGATGGAGAAAGTAATAAAGCTTTTTTAGGGTTAATAACGCTTACAAAAGAGGATATTAGTTCCGTAGCTCCACTACCAACTATAATATTTTCTTTTTTGCAATGACAATATTGAGAGATTGACTCCTTTAAATCTGTATATTTAGGATCTGGGTATATAGAAACCATATCAATATTATTTAAAATTGCATCTTTAGCTTTTTTAGATGCTCCAAAGGGATTTATATTTGAACTAAAATCTTTAATATCTGTTTTATTTAGACCTAATTCATTTGATAAATCAAATAAATTAGCACCATGATTAATATTCATAAGTACCTCCTAAGTTTATGTAACTTTTTATCTCTTAACTATAGTATAATTCTTTAATTAAAAAATAAAAAGGTCTAGATTTTAATGAAATCTAGACCTTACTTTATTTTAAGATGCGTATTTGCTTGTTACGCTTTTAGAACTTATGGCTTTAATAAGTCTATTAACAGGCAAAATACCTAAAAGAACTACACATATTAAACCATCAGCTCCTATTAAAGAACCATTTACTAAAAATGAATATAGAATTGGAGACATTCCTTCAGGAGCAAAGGCTCCAAAGAAAACAACTCCTGAAATAAAGTGAGCTAAAAATTTTAAAAATATTGCTACTACAGCTCCTGAAATTCTATGGTTTTTAAAGAATCCTGCTACTCCTAATGCCATATATGGTATAGGATAATCAAATAATACTTGAACAGGATGAAGTATGTATGGATCTATAAATAAAGAAATTATACCGAATAAAAATCCAGTAAGCATTCCAACTAATGGACCATAAGCATAAGCAATAAGTATTATAGGAATCATACTACCTAAAGTTATTCCTCCACCTTGAGGAAATTTATATATCTTTAGCATGTTTAATACAGCAGTAAGTGCTAAAGCAATTCCTATTGTTGTAAGCATTTTTGCATCAAATTTGATGTCTTTAGCCTTTATAAGTAAAACTAATATTATTAGGACTCCTATTAAAGTAAGAATTGTTAGTGGATTAGTTACAATCTCCTTAAAATTTCCTCCTAAATTAATTGATGAAAAACTTTGAATAAAATCATTTATTATTTGTGAAAATGACATCATAGTTTTTACCCCCTCCTTAAACTTTAAGTGTGCTTAGAGAGTCTAAAGAATGTAAATAAAAAAACCGAATCTAAATATAGATCCGGTTTAAATACAGCCCTAAACGCTTCCCTACGCTGGAATTAACCAGATCAGGTGTTGAGGGTTAATGATAAATAATCATCTCTCAGCCTAAAGGCACCCCTAGCACATGAAATAATTCTAAGTTTATTTTATATGCAAATTGCAATTAGGTCAAGTGATATTAATTATTAAATAAAAATTTTTATTTAAATTTTGATATTTAAATTTAACCTATACCACCATATATTATTCCAAGAATTATTACTAGTATAGTAACTAAGATAAAAATGTATTTCCCTAAAGGAATAAACCATTTTCCAAGTTTTTTATGAACTCCCTTATTTACTTCTATTAATACATTTTCGCCACCAATAATATAGTAGAATACAACAGCTACCAGTAAAGCACAAAGTGGAGAAATTATTATTGTAATAAGATTTGAGAAGTTATCAAAGATTCCCATATTTAATGATAAAGGTATTCCACATAAAAAACAAAGGACTGATATTGCAATTGAAGTTTTTATTCTATTTGACTTAAAGTGAGCCATGAATGCTTCAACAGGACCCTCTAACATATTTACAGAGGATGAAATAGCAGCAAATATTACACTAAGAAAAAATAATGTACTTAGTAAGGCACCAAAATTCATACCTTGAAATATTTTTGGTAAAGTTATAAATAATAAAGATGGCCCTGATGAAGGATTTAATCCGTAAGCAAAAACTGCTGGCATAATCATAAGAGATGCTAAAAGAGCAGCCAAAGTATCAAATATGGCAGTTTGTATTGCAGATGATGGAATATCAAATTTATCATTTATATAACTACCATAAACAACCATGCCGCATCCATTTAGGGAAACTGTGAAAAAGGCTTGACCAAGAGCCATTACCCAAGTATCTATTTTAAATAAGTTTTCCCATCTTGGAACCAATAGATATTTGACTCCTTCAAAAGAACCAGGTAAAGTTAGAGATCTTATGATTAAAATTATAAAAATTAAAAGAAGGAGTGGCATTATTATTTTATTTAATTTTTCTATACCACGGCCTATTCCTAAACAAACTATTATTAAAGTTAATATTATTGCTAGGGCAAACCAAAAGATTGTATTAGGTGTACCAGCAAAATTACTAAAGTAAGTAGTAGTATCAATAGTATTAATAGATCCAGTTAAACTTAAGAAAAAATATTTAAGAATCCAACCTATTACTATAGAGTAGAATATAAAAACTCCTGTTAATCCTATAGGAGGGAGCATACCAAAGAATTTTCCTCCCTTTAATGATTTGCTTTTAAAAGATTCAACTATACCAGTATATGAACCTGCTCTAAACTTTCTACCAAAGGAAAATTCAGTTATAAGACCTGTAGTTCCAAGTATAAAAACAAATAAAAAGTATGGTATTAAGAATGCAGCACCTCCATATTGACCAAGTCTGTAGGAGAATAACCATATATTACCAAGACCTAAAGCAGCGCCAACACAGGATATTACAAATCCAAACTTTCCAGTAAAATTTTCTCGTTCTTTCATTTAAAATACCTCCTAGATTTTTATATAAATATAAAAAAATAGGTCATATAGTTAAACTATACGACCTATAGGGTATTAAAACTCTTTATTAAGGCCATATAGTATTACCTATGTGACCTATCTTTATAACGAAAATTAAGCCATCATAGATACAATCCAAAATTTCTTTGGAGTTTGTATCTATGACTGCATATATTCAATCATAAATACAAACTATCTATAATAGCAATAATAAGAATTATTAAGTTTTGCTTTTATTAAGTTTGTACTATTTATCATAAAAAATTCTCCTAAAAACAAATTTACATTGATTATATACCTAAAAATATTAAAATGCAAGGTTTTAATTGCTAAATATTATCAATAATGTTTAAATTAAGATTGTTAGCAAGGGTATAGGCATAATCCATAGTATTATCCCAAAGATCACAAGGAGTGTGACAATCAGAGTTAATTATGGTCTTAACCTTTGCTAAAGAAACCTTATTCCAAAACTTTTCATAGGGATAAGGGAATCTTTCTCCATCAGAATATTTTTTCTTTCCTCTTCTAATACCGTTTGCATTAAATTCTAATATAAAATCATATTTTTTTGCTGTATCAATAATTATATTACAGGCTTTATCACAATTTTCATCCCAAGGAAAATCATTTATAAAGATTAAATCAGGGTGAGCTACAAAGTCAAAGTATCCACTTTTTATACCAAGACAAATACTTTTTGCATATTCTATATACTCTTTAGTACTTTTTAAGGAATATGTATTTTTCAATTCGCCATTTTCAGTTAAAAATAAATGCTGACCTAGAGCTAAGTAATCAAATTTCAGCTCATTTTTTAGGTAATTATAATAAAAATCATCTGAAGGCAAATATTCTATTTCTAAACCAATTTTAATCTGAATAAAATTTTTAAATTTTATTTTAAGTTTTTCTAAAGTAGACTTATATTCCCCAAGTTCGTTAAAGTTCATTCTAAGATTAAATCTATTATCTGGATAAGGACCATGATCACTAAATCCTAAAATATCTAAATTATTTTGTATAGCTGCATCAATATAATCTTTGTCTTCTCCTTTAGCATGTTTGCATCTTTTAGTATGGGTATGAAAATTAATTTTTTTTAACATAAATTCCACTTCCTCTCCTCAAATAGAGTATATCAAAAAAGCAAATAAAAGATAAATATTAATAATTTTTAAACAAAAAAATGTTAACAGAAAATTCTTTGACTTTTTCTTTTGAATAAAATAAAATTATTCCACGATAAGTAATGAACCATATTTAAAGCAGATAGTTTACAAAGGAAACTTTATCTAATTAAAGTTATTTTATTATTAATATTTAAAGGAGATATGAACATGGGGTAAAATTTTGATTTGATTTTTTAATAAAACATTATTTTAAATTAATTTATTAGAAGAGGTAAAAAGAGGAATGAAAATAAGATTAATAGAAGAACATGAATTAAACAAGGTTAAAAGTATTTATGATAATGTTGTAAAAGAAATGAATTTAAGAGGACTTTATAATTGGAACGAAAGTTATCCCAATACTGAAATAATTTTTAAAGATATCTCTAATAAACATCTTTATGGAATAGAAGCTTCTGGAGAAATAGTAGCTGTTGCTACTATTAATGATTATGCTTATGATGTTTATAATGATATTGCATGGCAAATTGATGGACCATTTTTATCATTTCATAGAATAGCTGTTTCACCATCTCACAGGGGAAAAGGATATGGAAGAAAAATGATAGATTTTGTAGAAGAAATGGCAAAGGAAAAAAAGTGCAATTCCATAAGAATTAGTGCTTATCATAAAAATGAAAACGCAGTTAATTTATATAAAAACTTAGGATATGTACATGTAGGAGAAATGATGTCCATGAGAGATATAGTAGAACCTTTCTTATGTCTTGAAAAATCAATAATGTGATCATGATATGAACCAATTTATAGTTTTAAATAGACTATGAATTGGTTTTTTTTATTGTTAAATTTGCATTAAGGTTATGTAAAGTTAGAATAAAGAGTTTTTCTTATGAATAAACATATAATGAATGCTATGAAAAAAATAGGGGAATAGATTAAAAAATGTATTTATTACTCTATATATGTTGAAAAGAGGGGAGGGAAAATTAGCATTTAAAAATTTGTTTCAAGGGGGATTCATATGAAAAAGGATTATAAGATTTTAATAACTAAAGCCTTATCCTTAAGCATGATAGGAAGTTTATTTACATCTTATCCTACTTTTGCTAAGGAAATTAAGACACAAGAGGGAGACTTAATAATATCAGAATATTTACATGGACCATCTAATTCAAAAGCTATTGAAATCTTTAATGGAACAGGGGAAGGAATAAATCTTTCTAATTATGATTTAGCTGTATATTCAAATGGAAAATATGAGGGAAGTCCAGTTTCTCAAAGTTTAGAAGATAAGATTATAGAAAGTGGAGAGACTTATGTAATTTATAATAACCAAGGAAAAGATGAGAAGTTTACTGCGGTTATAAATAATTTAGAAAATAAATTAGGGGTAGGAAGCCAAACAGTAGGATTCAATGGTGATGATGTTGTATTACTTAGAAAAAATACTGGAAGTGGATATGAGATAATAGACTCCTTTGGAGCTAAGACAGAAAAAGATAAAAAGTTTTATGATAGTAAATTCATAAGTGCTAGAAGAAAAGCTGAAATAAAAAATGGTGAAAATAATATAGATAAAACACCTTTTGATATTTCTGTTCAATGGGATGTAGATACAGGAAATTTATATGATGATTTAGGAAAGCATGATATTTCATGGAGTGAAGGAGAAAATCCTTCAGGAAAAGTTCTTAAGGTAAAGGAAGCAAGAAATAAAAATTTAGGAGAGGAAGTTACTACAAGAGGTATTGTAACTTTTAATGATAGAAATAAAACTCTTCATATACAGGATGAAACAGGAGCTATTGCAGTTTCAAACTTCAAATCAGGTGTGGATTTTGGAGCAATAACTAAGGGTAATAAGATTGAAATAAGTGGTACATTAGATAATTTTAATGGATTACTTCAAGTACAAGCTACTAATATAAAAGTTTTAGGAGATTTAGGAATGCCTGATCCTAGGTTAGTTACTATTAAGGAATTAAGAGAGTCAAATTTTGATTCTCACTATATTGAGTTAAAAAATGCAGTGGTTGATTTAGAAGCTAAAACATTAACACAAGGAGAGGATGTTTTAGATATTTACTTTATACCTTCAGGTTTAGAGGTTAAAACAGGAGATTTAGTAGATGTAAAAGGCGTTGTTGGAAGATTCAATGATAAAGTTCAACTTTATGGTTCTTCAGCAGAGTTTACAAAAATAGTTGAAGATAATGAAAGCCCTGTAATAACTCATAAAAAAATTGAAAAGGCTAATATAAATGAAGATTTAAACATTGAAGCTAAAGTAAGTGATAATAATAAATTAGAAGAGGTATCTATTAGCTTTAAGGGAAAAGAGGATACTGAATTTAAAAAAGTAGCATTAAAAGAGGACGATGGAATATTTAAAACTTTAATACCTAAGGAAGATTTAAAAGCTTCTGGAATGGAATATTATATTGAAGCTAGTGATGGTAAAAATATTTCAAGAGTACCAGAAAGTGGAGTATATACTTTTGAGGTAGTAGACGAAGACTTAAGTGGACCAGAGGTTAAGAATGTTTTACCTAAGGAAAACTCAAGTGTAGGAGAAAACAGAAGACCTATTATAAGTGGAGAATTTATAGATAATTCTGGAGTAAATGTAGAAAGTGTAAAAATTAAATTAGATAATGAAGACATAACTAAAGTAGCTGAAATAACAGAAACTGGTTTTTTATATGAGATTAAAGAAGACTTAGAGGATGGAGAACATAGAGTAGAAGTTAGTGTAAGTGATTCTTTAGGAAATAATAGGGTGAAAGAATGGAAGTTTAGAGTAGGAAAGATAAATCATTATTATGGACAACTACATTCACATACTAATATTTCAGATGGAACTGGAAGCTTAGAGGATGCTTATAAATGGGCAAGAGATGAAGGCAAGGCTGATTATTTTGCCGTAACAGATCACTCAAATTGGTTTGATAATGACACTGAAGCTAATATAAATGATGGATCAATGAGTAAAGCTTGGATTAATGCTCAAAATATATCTGATAAATATAACGATGATGGTAACTTTGTTGCTATGTATGGTTATGAAATGACTTGGTCAGGATCTACTGGAGGATGGGGACATATAAATACATTTAATACTCCAGGATTTGAAACAAGAAAAAATAGTGATATGAATTTAAAAAATTATTATAATACTATTTCTCAATTGCCAGAGTCAGTTTCTCAATTAAATCATCCAGGAAAGACTTTTGGTGATTTTGCAGACTTTGGTTTTTATAGTGAAGGAGCAGATAAGGTAGTTAATTTAATAGAGGTTGGAAATGGAGAGGGACCTGTAAGAGGTAGTGGATATTTCCCAAGCTATGAATATTATACAAGAGCTTTAGATAAGGGATGGCATGTTGCTCCTACTAATAACCAAGATAATCATAAGGGAAAATGGCTTACAGCAAATGATGCTAGAACAATAATATTATCAGAAGAAAATTCAAGGGATGCTTTATATAAAGCTATGAACAAAAAGCAAGTGTATTCTTCAGAGGATAAGAATATGACTATTGATTATACTGTTAATAATCAAATAATGGGAAGCAATTTAGGTGAAGTAGAGGACTTAGATTTTAATATAGAAATAAATGATGAGGATAAAGAGGATACTATAAAGAAAGTTTCAATAATAACTAATGGGGGAGTAGAGGTTATTTCAAAGGAATTTAATAGCAATAAAGTTTCTTGGGATTTCAAACTTAAACCTGAATATAGCTACTATTATGTGAAAGTAGTACAAGGAGATCAAGATATTGCAGTGACAGCTCCAGTATGGATTGGGGAAAATGTAAATGTAGGATTAAATGAATTAAAAACTGATAAAGAGATGCTTTTAGTTGGTGACGAGGCTAAATTCTCAATAGAAGTTTATAATAATAGTTCTGAAAGATTAAACAATATAAAGGTTGAATTCTTCAATGGAGAAATTTCAGATGAGAAGAAAATTGGAGAAGAAATTATAGAAAGCTTAGAAGAAAATAGCTTAAAGGAAAGTTCTATAACATGGAAGCCTGAAAGAGCAGGAGAATTTACTATTTATGCAAGAGCTACAATTTCAATAAATGGAACAGACAAGACATTTACTAAGAGTTCTAAGATAGAAGTTGTAAATGAAGGTGATGTTTATAAGGTAATGATAGATGGAGCTCATGCTAATCAATATGTAACAGGAAACTATGCAGGGAAAATAGATGCTTTTGAAAAGTTATTAACAGAAAATGATTGTATTCCTATAATAAACAAAGAAGAAATAACAGAAAAATCTTTAGAAAATGTTGACCTATTAGTTATAACTGACCCTCAAGGAACTGATGAGCCTAAGTATGAAGTTTACAAAAGTAATTTTACGACTTCAGAAATTGATGCGATAGGAAAATACATGGCTAATGGTGGAAATATAATCATTACATCAAGGGCAGATTATAAAGATGGAGTTGGAGAGTATAGTAATGGTGCTCAATTAAATCCTATTTTAGAGAAAATAAATTCAGAATTAAGAGTAAATGATGACCAAGTTGCAGATTATGAAGTTAATGAGGGACAACAATTTAGACTTATGTTAAATAAGTATTCTTCTCCTAACTTTAATCTTGTTGAAGGACTAGGTGAAGAGGATAAATTTAGTTTCTATAGTGGATCATCAATAGTATTAAAGGATGGAGCTAAGGGAGAAAATGTCGATTTCTTAGTAAGTGGTCATGAAACTACAGGAACAGATGATTCAGATAAACAAGAGGATAATGTTCCAGTAGAAAAAGGACAAGTTAATGTTTTAGCAGTAGAAGAATTATCTAATGGAGGAAAGATAGCCGTAGCTGGAAGTACTTTCTTCTCAAACTTTGAAATAGATGGAACTAATGCTGAAAGTAAAAGTAATAGTAAGGTAACAAAAAATATAATAAATTGGATGTTGCCTGAAAAAGAATTAGAAAAGCTTACTATTAAAGAATTTAGAGAAGATAAAAATAATGATGGAGAACCAGATAGATTAGGAGAAGAGTATGTTTTAGAGGGAATAGTAACAGCTCAATCAGAGGCTGTAGAACCTAAGAATGCTTTCTTTGAAGTTATATACATTCAAGATGAAACTGGTGGAATAAATGTTTTTGGTGTTTCTAATACTCCTGTAAAAGTTGGACAAAAAGTAAGAGTTAAGGGAAGAGTAGAGGCATACCAAGGTGAATTTGAAATACAAATAAGTGATGAAAGTGCAGATTTAGAGATAATTGATGAAAATATAAATGAAGTGAGTCCTAAAGAAATGAGCACTGGAGATAGTATGCTTCATGAGAATGAAGGATGGTTAACAAAGGTAACAGGCAAAGTTGTTAACATGGATGATAGCAATCTTTACTTAGATGATGGTTCAGGAGTTTCAAGAATATATGTTGAAGGATATATATGGGATGGAATAAATGAAAATATGAAAGGTAAATGGGATCCAAGAATAAAAGTTGGTGATACTGTTTCAGCAATAGGACTTAGCTCAGAAGACCCAGAGGGCAATAGATTAAGAGTAAGAAATACTGGAGAAATAGTTCTTCAGGAAGAAGAAAATCTTGGAGTTATAAACACTGAAATTACAAGTGATAAAAATGAAATAAAAGAAAATGAAAAAATAAGCTTATTAGCTAAAGTAGAAAATAGCACTAAGGAAGTTTTAGAAAATGTAACTTTAAAAATCTTTGCTAACAATGGTGAAAATGAAGTTTTATTAAAAGAAGAAAAAATAGATTCTTTAGAGGTGAATGAATCTAAGAAATTAATTTTTGAACATTCTTTTGAATCAGAGGGTAGATATAGTATAAGCATAAAGCTTTTTGATTCTGAAGGAAATGAAATAAAAAGTAACAATAAAGAGTTTTCATTAGTTGTTTTAAAAGAAATTAATGATGGAGATTCTGATAATAATGATGGGGATTCCAATAATGGTGGAGATTCAAATAATGGATCAGGAAATGATTCAGGTGAAGAAAATAAACCAGGTATAGATGAACCTAATACAGAGAAACCAGAAGAATTACCTAACACTGGTAATAGAATGAATGCTAATATGCTTATGGGCTTTGGGGCTTTATACTTAGCTTTAGGATTTTATATGGTTTCTAAAAGAAAAAAAGTAAGATAAATAATTTATTAAGTTTTTAGGGCTGGCCTTCTTTAGGTCAGCCTCAATAATCAATAAGTTAGGGTAGTGGGAGAAATATTATGAAAAATAGTAAAAAGAGTATTATTTTTATTATAAGTACAGTTTTAATATCTTTTTTAATTATAGGGTTTTCAGGATTTATATTTGATAATGGCTTTATGAAGGATAGGCTAAATAAAAATGTGCAATATTATGAAGGAAAAGTAAAGAGAATAACTAAAGAGATGTTAGAGGGAGATAAATACATAGAGGGTATAGAGCTAGGATATCAAAATATAGTCATAGAAATTTTAGAGGGACCAGAAAAGGGGAAGGAATATGAAATCGTAAATAATATTAGCAGAATATACAATATGCCAGTTGAGGAAGATACTAAAGTAATTCTAGGTTTCTTTTATGAGAAGGACGAAATAAAAGATATAGCTGTTTATAGTTATAAAAGAAGTAACATAATATTTTTGCTAGTACTATTATTTGTAATAGCCATAATAGGAGTAGGTGGAATAAAGGGAATAAAATCATTAGTTTCACTGTTTTTTACTTGTGTTTGTATAATATTTTTAATGATTCCATTGATGTTAAGAGGGGTAAATCCAATATTAGCAGCAATTTTTTCAGCGCTTATAAGTATTATTGTTACATTGGTTTTAGTTTCTGGAATAAATAAAAAAACTTTTACTGCTATTTTAGGAACTTTAAGTGGAATAATTATATCAGGGGTAATAGCAATAGGTTTTGGAAAACTTGCAAATTTATCAGGTATTAGTATGGAAGAAGCTGAAAGTATGATGTATATAGCTGAAAATACTTCCTTAAATATTCATGGAATAATGTTTGCAGCTATATTAATAGCATCCTTAGGGGCAGTTATGGATGTTGCTATGTCTATTTCCTCATCAATTTTCGAAATAAATGATATTAATGATACTTTAAATAAAAGAGGATTATTTAAAAGTGGAATGAATATAGGAAAAGATATAATAGGAACAATGGCTAATACATTAATATTAGCTTTTGCTGGAGGGTCCTTAAATACAATAATAATGTTATATGCTTCTAATATGAGTAAAAATCAAATATTAAATTTAGATGTGCTTTGTATAGAAGTTGTGCAAGGGCTTGCAGGCAGTATAGGAATTATACTTACGGTGCCAATAACAGCTTTTGTAGCAAGTTATTTTTGTAAGTTGAATTTAAAAAAAGTGTAAAAAGCCTTTCAAATCAGGGATATAATATGATAGTATAAAACTCTAGACATTATTAATTGAGAATATTTAAGACTAAATGAGGAGGACAATAATGAGTAAACAAAAGAAAGAGTTTCTTATGATTGGAATTGGATTAATAGGATTATCACTAATTTTACATTACGTGCATTATCTTATATTTCAAGATTTACATCATACACTAATATTTCTTTTTGCAGATATAGCCTTTATACCTATGGAAGTATTCTTTACTACTTTAGTAATTGATAAATTACTTGAAAAAAGGGAGAAAGAGCATTTAAGGGATAAGCTAAGTATGCTTATAGGAGTATTTTTTAGTGAATTAGGAACAGATATTTTAAATACATTTGTTTATGCAGATGATAATACTGAAATAATTGCTAAAGAAGCCTTAGTAACTAAGGAATGGAACAAAAATGAATTTAAAAATTTAGAAAAATTAGTAGATGAATATGAGTATGATATAGATATTAAAAAGGTGGACTTAATAGCTTTGGAAAAGAAATTAAATGCTCAAAAGGATTTAGTTATAAACTTAATAACTAATCCCATGTTAATAGAGCATGAAGAGTTTTCAGACATGCTTATGTCAATATTACATCTAAGAGAAGAACTAAGTAGTAGATGTTCTCATGAATTAGAAGAGTATGAAATAAAACATTTAGCAAAAGATATAAATGTTGCTTATAAGTATTTAACCTTTGAATGGATTCAGTACATGAAACAATTAAAAGCTAATTATCCACAATTATTCTTAAAAGCCTTAATTACAAATCCTTTTGATAAAAGATCATTAAAGGAAAAAGAATGTAGTTATTTATAAAAAAAGAAGTATGATATGCCCTCTCAAGGTCATAGCATACTTTTTTTATTGAAAAAATTATTCATTATTTGATATATAGTTTTTTACATTTTTTAAAACTTCATCTTCACCAACATACATTATTATATCATCAGCCATTATTTTGAAATAAGGTCCTGGAGAAAGGAACATTTCTCCTTTTCTTTTAACTCCTATTATAGTTGCCTTTGTATTTTGCCAAAAGTCTAGATCCCCAATACTTTTTCCAACAGCAAAGCTTTCACTTTCAACAATGCTTTCAAAGGGTATAACAGTCCCTACATTCCTAAGTTGCGTAGCAAATTCAATTATATTTTCTATGTTTTTTTCAAGTTGCTTGTCCAATTCATTCTTAGCTTTTAATATTTTATAAGTATCATTGCTTAGGGTTGTAAAGTCAGATTGAGCTTTAAATTTGCTTAAAAAGTCCTTGGCATTTTCTTTACTATTTATGATTATTCCACTTTTTTCATTAACAGATACTACGTTCATATCCTTAAGTAAGGCCACTGAGCGTCTTATAGTTTCAGGTGAAACTTTATATATGCTAACTAGGGTTGTACGACCTGTAATTTTACTTCCTTCTTTAAAATCATTATTTAAAACTCTATTAGCTATATCAATAGCTATTTTTATGTAGTTTGGCGTTTTTGTACGTTTAGCCATTATAATATCACGCTCCATAGGATTAATATATTGCACTAAATTGATTTTATCACTTAGATAATAGATTTGTAAATTATAAAGGATATTTTTAGTTAAAAATAAGAATGAAAAATAAAATTTTAATTAACATATCTTTGTGAAATTATTTATATATATTTAATGTACTGAACAAATATGGTACTTAGAATTAGTGTGGAAATTTGGGGGTGGAATTTTGTTAAAGAATAGAGAAAGGATGAAAAGGTTAATAGCTTATGGAATAGCAGCAAGCATAGTTTCAGCTAATGGGCTATCTGTTTTTGCTTCAGAGTTAAATAAGTCAGATAAAGTCAATTTAGCGTTAAACAAAAGGACTGTGGCTTCTTCAAGAGAAGTTAATGATAAATGGGGCGCAGAATTAATAACAGATGGTATTAAGGATAAACCAAGTGATTCAAATGCTAAGCCTGGGAATTCCAGATGGGCTAGTTCAAGAAGTGTACCACAATGGATATACATTGATTTTGAAGAAGCAACTACTTTTGATCAAGTTGATATACTTTGGGACGGTGCATATTCAAGAAATTATAAATTAGAGGTTTCTAATGATGGGGAAACTTGGGAAGAAGTTTACGCAACAAGTGAGGGTAAAGGAAATCAAGAGTCTATAAATCTTGGAGAAGATATAACTGCTAATTATTTAAGAGTTAGCTGTGAAGATACAGCTCATGAATGGGGAAATGTATCAATATATGAAGTAGAAGTGTATGATAACGAAAATCAAGATAATGTAACTCCTCCAGAAACGGAGACAGGAGTTAATATTGCTTTAAATAAAAGTGCTACGGCATCAGCATCAGAAACTAATACACTTACTCCAGATAAAGTTGTAGATGGAGATACATCTTCAAGAAATTCAAGATGGTCAAGTGGAGGATTTTCTAATGGTGCTAAACAGTGGATAACTATTGACCTAGAAAAGGAAAGCACTTTTGACAAGGTTAGATTATTCTGGGAAGCTGCCAATGCTAAGGTCTATGAAATTCAAACTTCTAATGATAATGAAAATTGGAAAACAGTTCATAGAAACGAAGCTGGAAAAGGTGGCACTGAGGTTATAGAATTAAGTGAAAAAGAAAATGCAAGGTATGTAAGGGTTTACTGTGAAGAAAATAATCCAGCAGTATGGAATGCAGTATCCTTATATGAAGTAGAGATATATAATGGAGAGATTCCTTCATCTGGTGATTTAGATGAAGTTTTAAACTCATTAGAAGTTCCTACTATAAATAAGGGAGATGCTAAACTTCAAATGCCAGAGGTTCCAAAAGGTTTTGAGATAAAATTTATTGGAGCAGACTATAATCAAATAATAAATGATGATATGACCATAAATGAGCCTTTAGTTGATACAAAGGTAGTTGTGGATTTTGAAATAAAAAAAGGCAGTCTAAAAAGAGAAACTACTGGTATTGAAATAACTGTACCTGGTAAGTATTCTGGTTCTTTAGGAAGCAATACTAGGCCAGAAGTAGTTCCAAGTTTAAGAGAATGGGTTGGAAAAGATGGAAACTTTACTATAAGAGATTCTTCAAGAATAGTTATTGACCCTACCTATGAAAATGAATTAAGTAAAACTGCAAGTGAATTTAAATCTGATTACGAGGAAATAGTTGGTAAGCCGATTGAAATAGTTTACTCAAGTTCACCTGTAGAAGGAGATTTTTATTTTACTTTAAATTGTGAAGATAAGAGTATTGGAGAAGAAGGATATTACATGTATGTAGATGAGTACGTGAAAGTTGAAGCTACTCACAATACAGGAGCTTTCTACTCAACTAGATCAATACTTCAAATATTAAAGCAAAATGGAGAAACTATTCAAAAAGGAATAGTTAGAGACTTCCCAAGATATGAAAATAGAGGATTTATGCTTGATGTTGGAAGAAAATTCTTTACAATGGATTATTTAGAGCAGTTTATGGAAGCTATGTCTTGGTATAAATTAAATAACTTCCAAGTTCATTTAAGTGATAACTATATTTGGACTAATAATGAGAATTGGGAAACTGCTTATGCTGCTTTTAGATTAGAATCTGACACATATCCAGGTTTAACAGCAACAGATGGAAGTTATACTAAAGAAGAGTTTAGAGAATTTATAGAAAAGTCTGGGGATCATGGAGTAGAAATTATTCCAGAAATAGATGTTCCTGCTCACTCCTTAGCATTTACTCGTTATGATCAATCTTTAGCCTTAGGTACAGGAGGAGATGCAACTTATTTAGATGTAGGTAATCCAAAGGTTTATGAGTTTGTAGATGGATTATTTGATGAATATTTAGGTGGAGAAAATCCAGTCTTTGGAGATCAAGATTTCCATATTGGAACAGATGAGTATAAGGGAGCACCTGAGAAAAAAGAAGAATTTAGAGCATTTACAGATAGATATCTTAAAAAAGTAAGAGATGACTATGGTAGAAATCCAAGACTATGGGGAAGTTTAGATGTTTTCCCAGGACAAACTCCTGTAACTAGCGATGGAGTTCTTATGAATATATGGTATAGAGGATATGCCGATGCTAGAAATATGATAAATCAAGGCTATGATATTTTAAATACACAGGATGCAGATCTTTATATAGTTCCAGAAGCAGGTTACTATAATAACTATCTTAATACAAGATTCTTGTATAATGAGTGGGAACCAAGAAGATTTGCTTCAGATTACAAACTTCCAGCAGGACATCCTCAATTAAAGGGAGGAATGTTTGCTGTATGGAATGATATGATAGATGAAAAAGCCAATGGAATATCTGAAAGAGATATTTATGATAGATCATTCCAGGCAGCTCAAGTTTTATCAGAAAAAATGTGGGCGGCACCTGATAGTGAAACAAGCTTTGAAGAGTTTAAAGAAAGAGTAGACAAAGTAAGTGATGTTCCAGATTCTAACTTAACTTATGATGTGGAATCTAAAACTGAAACTGTAATTGATTATGACTTTGAAGACGAGGCTACAGAAAATATTAAAGATAGTTCTGGAAATGAATATAATGCTACAGGAACAAATGTAGAATCTGTAGAAGGTAAAGAAGGAAAAGGAATTAAATTAAGTGGAGGAGAAAGTTATATTGATACTCCAATTGATAACAAAGGTTTAGACTATACAGTTTCTATGTGGGTGAAGAAAGATGCAAATGGAGATTATAGTGAGCAAATATTATCAGAATCTAACACAGGGGTATTAAAGGCTTGTCAAAAAGAAACTGGTAATGTTGGTTTCTCAAGAGAAGGATATGACTATTCATTTAATTATAAATTACCAGAAGATGAATGGGTTGAGTTAACATTCATTGGAGAATTAAATAAAACAAGTCTTTATGTAAATGGAGAATTTATAGAAACTATAAGTAAGAGTAATGGTGGCAAGGTAGGAACATTTATTTTACCTTTAGATAAAATAGGAAGTTCAACTAATTCCTTTAAGGGTAGCATAGATGAAATTACTATTAAGGATGGTGCTCATAAAATTGTAGATCCTACAGTTATACCTCAAGAACAAATGAGTGCAACTGCTAGTAGTGAACATCCTAATATAGGATCAGAGGGAATAGCTGATTTTGCTATAGATGGAGATGAAAGTACTATATGGCATACTAAATGGAGTCCTGTAGAAGCATTACCTCAACACATTACTTTAGACTTAGGAGGAAGTTATAATATCAATAAATTTACTTACATGCCAAGACAAGATGCCTTAAATGGTAGCATAAGTAAATATGAATTCCAAGTTAGTACTGATGGAGAAAACTTTACAAAGGTTTTAGAGGGCGATTGGGCTGCTGACCATAGTACTAAGGTATTAAAATTTGATCCAGTAGAAGCAACTCATGTAAGATTAGTGGCTAAAGCTGGTCATGGTGGATTTGCCTCAGCTGCTGAATTGAATGTTCATAAAGTTTTAGAGGTTCCAGAAGAAAATGTTGGACAAAGTTTCTTAACTTTACCAGAAAGTGTTAAAGTAAATGAGAATTTTGATATTTTCTTAGGTGCTAATGAAATAAAAGAAGATTTATCAGCTTATGCAGCAGAATTTACTTTAAAATATAATCAAGAAGTATTTGATTTAGTTGAAGTTACAAATGGAATAGATGGAGTTTTGGTAAATTATAAAGAAGTAGAACCAGGCGTAGTAAAAATATTAGCTGCTAGTTTAGGAAATCCTATAGAAAATGCTGCAAACTTAGTAAAGGCAACACTTACTCCTAAGAGTGAATCAGAAAGAGAAATTTTTGAAGTAATTTCAGCAAACTTAGGTGATGGAGAAAATGGAAAGGTTTATGAATTAGGATTAACAAGTGGAGAGGTATTAGTAGGCAAAGGTAGTGCAGAGATAATTGTTAACCCAGTAGAAAACTTTGAGGCTTCAGAGGTTAGTAGAAAATATGTAAATGTAACTTGGGAAGCTCCAAAGACAACTGAAGGTTTAGAAGGATATATTCTATATAAAGATGGTAAAAAGGTTGGAGAAGTTGGTGCTGATGAGACAACTTATAAATTCAAAGGCTTAAATAGACACACAATTTACAACTTTAAAATAGCTGCTAAGTATTCAAATGGAGAAATTTCTAGTAAGAAGTCAATAACTTTAAGAACAAGCAGAAATTAGAGAAATAAAAAAATAAGAAAAAGACCAGAATCTTTGATTTTGGTCTTTTTTTATAATAAAGGTTATTTTGCTATATAATATAATTAGTTATAGAAAGAGAGGATTGATTAACATGTTAAATGTAACCTTGTTAGGAACAGGGGGAGGCATGCCTATGCCAAATAGATTTTTATCATCAGTTGTTATGAATTTCAAGGGGAGAAAAATTCTTTTAGACTGTGGAGAGGGCACGCAGGTTTCTATGAGGGTAAATGGAACTGGATTTAAAAGTATAGATATTATTTGTATAAGTCATCTTCATGGAGATCATATATATGGATTACCAGGATTACTTTCTACAATTGGGAATAGTGGAAGAGTAGAGGATATATATATAATAGGACCTAAGGGAATAAAAGAGGTTATAGAGGGATTTTTAATAACTCTCCCATATCTTCCATATAAACTTAACGTACTAGAAGATGCAAGTAATTTAGAATTCATGGTTAAAAAAGAAAAAATGGAATTAGTTGAATTGAATGAAAAAATAAGTTCAGATTTAAGTATAAAAACTCTAGAATTAGACCATTCATCTCCTTGTTTAGGATACTCTTTTAATATAAGGAGAGGAAGAAAATTTAATGTGGAAAAAGCTTTAATGAATAAAGTTCCAAAGGAAGTGTGGTCTAAACTTCAAAGAAATGAGGAAGTTAGTTTAAATGGAGTTAAATATTATAGTTACATGGTCTTAGGAGATGAAAGAAAGGGAATAAAACTAAGTTACACAACAGATACAAGACCTACAGAGGATATACCAGGTTTTATAAAGGAAAGTGATTTATACATATGTGAAGGGACTTATGGAAGTGAAGAGGATATGCATAAGGCCATAAAAAATAAACATATGACTTTTAAGGAGGCAGCTAATTTAGCTAAAAGGGGTCAGGTAAAGGAATTATTATTAACTCATTTTAGTCCATCTATTAATGATCAAAAGGAATTTATACATAATGCAAGAGAGGTATTTGAAAATTCCCATGCTGGAAGTGATGGAGAGGAAAAAACTTTAAATTTTAAAGAATAATTAAAATAAAATAAGATGTTTAAAAATTCCAATAAATGTTATAATTGTTATGTAATCTTATAACTAAGAAAGGGATTGATAATATGAAGGGGTTAATAGTTTTTGGAGAAAAAGGTTCAGGAAAAGATACTGTAGCTAAGCTTATAAATGAATATTCAGAAAAAAGTGTTAGTTTCTTTAATATAGGAGACCTAGTTAGGGATATGTCATGTATATTTTTAGCAACAGATAAGTGGGAAAATAAAAAAAGAGAATTTTATGTAGATACGGCTATAAAACTTAAGGAAATAGATGAGAACTTTTTAAGTTACTATGTATTAGGAAAAATACTAGATAAGTTTAAAAAGAAATCTATGAAAGATATAGATAATGAGCAACTTATAATAGTAACTGGTGGAAGAACATATGAGGATTTTGAATTCTGGAAAAAGAGCGGTTTCAAAACATTAGGGGTTAAATGTGATGAGAAAGTAAGAATAGAAAGATTAAAAAGTAGAGATGGCTATGAACAAAACTCACAAGATGACCTTGAAAAGAATACAAGAAAAATAATTGATTTATGTGATTTTACAGTAGATAATAGCGGATCTTTTAAGGACTTAACAAAGGAAGTAACAGATTTTGTGGTTGAAAATGGACTATAAAATTTTATGGAGATAAATTATTTATTATTATAAGATTATATTTAAATAAAGAGTTAAACAGTAATATATAGCTTAAAATGATAACTAAGAATTAGTTATAACGATAATGCTAGGTAGGGAACCCTATCTAGCTTTTTTTATAAATAAAAAGTTAAGAATCCAATTTATAATTTAATTTAGTTAGAACAAAGTTTTTAAAAATGTTTATTTTTAATATTTGATTAGTTGAAAGTTTGATTTTTGACCAGTTTTGCATGAAAAATGACCTGTTATGCAGAGAGTATTGAAGTTATTTTATGTGTTAATATAATAAAATTGTAAAACATATGAAATAGGCGAAGAGCTATGAAGAAAAATTTAATATCAAGATTAATTGATTTGTAACTAATGTGATAATGCTTTTACTTCCAATTTAATAATAGAGGGTGGATAATTTGAAACGATTTTTGTGGTTTAATTTAGAAAAAATTAAGACTGATCCTGATTATTTTTTAATAAATTTCTTATTCTTAATATTGGTACAATGTGTATTTTATTTTCCAACTGGAAGAGCAAGAAGTGTAAATATTTCCTCAGGAATTCTTACATCAATATTTTTCATATACATTCTTTTATGCAAAAAAGATTTTAGTTATAAAGATGTATGGAATTGCTTTTGGAATTGGTAAAGTAATGAAAAATACTTGATAATATTTAATATTTTCAAGTATTTTTTTTATTTTTATCGATTTTTCTTGCCTTAAAAACACTTTCTTTAATTATTTTTATATAATTATAAATCTAAATTCAATATATATGGATAGTATTTTTCAGTAATTATAATAAGAATATAATTATTAAATGTAATTTATATTAAAATTTAGATATAAATTATTTTATATTATGGGAGGAGTATATGCTATTAATTACTAATTTGCTTAATACAATATAGAAATATTTTAATTATATTAAAAATAATGGTATTATTAATATGATTAAAATATTTTTAAAATTACTTTTTAGGAGGAACAAATGAAAAAATTCTCTTTAATATTTATAGCTTTAAGTTTCGTTCTTTTATTTCTAGGTTGTGGAAATAATAACGAAGCACATAGATACTCTTCTACAGCAGCAGATAGAGATACTATTGAATCCTTTGGTGTAGATGGACAGTTTGCCATCTATAAATGTATTGGCAAAGAATTAGATTTGTTTGATGCTAAAAATGAGCACAGTATTGATATAATATCAGATTATAAAGAAATAGAACCATATGTTTATACTATAGGCAAAAAAGGTTATACTAAATTAAACTATGCCAGTGGGAATATTATACAATCGAATGATTTAAACAAATTTTCAACTAATGATAAAGATATATTTGAAGATTTAAACAAATAAAAAAATGCTTTTATAATAAATTTATTATAAAAGCATTTTTTTATTATATATGTGTAGCAAAGAAATGATATAAATGACCACCTGAAAGTAAATAAATAGAATAAATCTAGATAACAATGTAGCTTAATTAATTTAGCTTTGGTTAGATGAGTTTGTGTTTTAGCTTCTAAATTATTTATATATGATCTTTATAATCTTACTAGAGTTAAGAGTTTATATTTGATGTATTTTACCATTAATCTAGAATTTTGGTTCAATAAGATTTGATATTATATACTGAAAATATTGACACAAAATATCTTAATTTATATTAACTTCATCTGAGATAATATTAAGTTAAGCTTAGTTTTTAAAGAATTTTATTGTATAATTATAAATGATTTAAGTTTAAGAGGTGAAAATTATGGCAAAAGATAAGAAGCTTAAGACAAATGCTATGAGAATATTAGATTCTAAAAAGGTTTCATATGAAATGTTAAGCTATGAAAGCGAAGATGGAAAGATAGATGGAATTTCTGTAGCTCATAAAATTGGAGTAGATGAAAAAAATGTATTTAAAACCTTAGTAGCTCAAGGAACAAGCAAAGAGTTATATGTTTTTGTTATACTAGTAGCAGAAGAATTAGATTTAAAGAATGCTGCTAAGATAGCTGGAGAAAAGAAGGTTGAAATGATAGCAGTTAAGGATATAATGAAATATACTGGATATATTCGTGGTGGATGTTCTCCAATGTTTATTTAGACAAAAATAAAATAGATGTTACATGAAAGTAACATCTAACGAATCAGTTTCAGGATCATATATAATTTCTTTAAATAAACTCATAGCTATTTTCCTTTTGTCATCTACACTAAGTTCATCATTAAATGCAAGTATATTATTATAAACTAATGAGCTATCTTTCTTAGTATTTGAATTAAGCTCTTGTAATTCTAGTTGCAGTAAATTATCTTTTAATATAGATTTTTCTTTTACTAATTCTTCTAATTTAGATATAAAAATAAGGGAAGCTTCGTTACTTAGTAGAGCTATTTTGTCAGTAAGGTTATTTATAGTTTTATCAATACTTTTTATTTGCTTTTTTATAGTATCTATTTTAGAAGAATTATCTATTTTATTAGAAAAATATGAAGAATTAAATGTTTTTTTATCTTTAAGCAAATGTATAAGTTCAGATACCTTAGATTCTAATATCTCTTGTTTAACTCTTTTAGTATTCGTACAAGTTTTTAATTTACCACGAACAGCATCCCTACAAGAATAATAACTATAAGTAGAAATATATATTTTTTCTTCACCATGTTTATTATAATGTTTGGTTTTAGTTGTTTTGGTTTGTCCACAAAATGTTTGACCACAATACTTACATCTAATTGTTTTAGTAAGCCAAAATTTCTTACTAAATCTATTACCTTCCCTTGATATATTTTTATCCATATCTTTATTTATAGAAATCCAAACAGAAGGCTCTATTAATCCAACTATATCACTAACAATAGCATATTTAGTTTCTTTATCTGTATATGTTAGATATGAATGTATATTATCTTCATCACCTTGAACTATATATCCTTTAGTTTTTAAGTATAAGGATACAGAGGGAGAGCTTTTAACATATATAGGTTTTCTTAATGTGGTAGCTAAAGTTCCTCCAAGAAAATTATGATTATATTTTTCTTTTATATATTTAATAATATTAGAGTTCTTTTCTTTCTCATATTTCATATTAAAAACATCTAAAATCATATCTTGTTTATTCCATTCAAGTCCACCATTTAAACCATTTTTAAATCCAGTAGGAGGGGAGCCGCCAGTCCATTTACCTTTTTTAGCTATAGATAATAAATTATCTTTTACTCTTTGTTGAATATTAGTTCTTTCCATTTCAGCAAAACTAGCTAATAGTGTTAACATAACTTTCCCCATTTGAGTATTTGGGTCAAAACCTTCACTTATAGAAATAAGTTCAACATTATTTTCTTTAAATAGTTCTAATATTTTTAAGAAGTCTAGGGTATTTCTAGCAATTCTATCTACTTTGTAACAAACAACTATATCAATTTCATTTAGTTGAGCCATTCTAAGCATCTTTTGAAAGGCAGGTCTATTAGTATTTCCACCTGAAAAGCCTTCATCTTCAAAAACTTTAAATTTAGCATTATGAAATTTATTATTTATATAATCTTTACACATATTAATCTGAGTTTCTATGGATACTGATCCTTCAACTAAAACAGATTTCCTTGAATAAATAGCTACTTTTTTCATAATAGACCTCCATTAAACAGAACAAGAATTATAAATTATTTCATCTTCCATAATCATTAATTTAGATATTCTAAACTTATCGTCTTTTAGGTAGATTGATAATAACTTATATTTTATAATTTCTTCAGTAACATTAAAATGGAGAGACAATCCACTTAAAGTACCAGATATGTGTAATAAAGCTCCAATTATTTCCTCGTCAGAAATTAAATAGTTAGCAGCCCACATTCTAGCTTTCTTTTCTTGCTTACTTCTATTAATTTTGTCAGAGTAAGTTATGCATTCAGAAGTTAAATTTCCTGAAGAAGTAAAGTGATGACCAAGTTCTTCAGCTAATACAGATATATATTTTCTAGTATCAGTAAGTAAATTTTTATGTATTCCAATTATAGGATTCATTCCTGATACTTTAAAATATATACCTTCAATATTATATGACTTAAAATAAACTTCTTCTAATTCTATGTTTTCATCTTCAATTAAACTATAAATATCACTTAAATTTTTCATTAGTTTCACCATCCATTTTATATATTTATAGGATAATTGTAACATTTGTTTGTTAAAAAGTCGAACATATGTTCTTGAAAAGAGAAGAATAAAGGTGTATAATTTAATTAATAAATATTTATTAATAGTATATAATATACTTATAATAATTTAGGAGATTTTATAAATGTTAAAAAGGATTTTTTATAGTGATAAACAACTAATAATTTTAAAAATTGCTTCATTTATTTCATCGATGGCTCCATTTAGTGTTTATTTAATGCTTGTGTACTATAATGATTATTATAGTTTTTGGGGAATAAAAATTTTAACTCCTCATATAGGAGCGTTATTAACGTTTATAATTTGCATTTTGTCAATAATATATATTTATATTTTTTATAGATTTATAATAAATAATATCGATAGATCAAATGAATACATTAAATTAATTAATTTAAAAAAAGATAAGGCTAATACAACAAATTATTTATTAACAAATGTATTACCTATAGTAGGAATTAGTATGGATACAGAAAATAAGAGTTTATTTGCTATCTTTATATTAATAATATTAGGTTTTATGTATATAAAAAATGATTTGTATAGTACAAATCCAATTTACGATTTGTTCAATATAAAAACCTATACAGGAATTGTACAAGAAATAGATATAGATAATCCATTACTTGTACAAAATGAGTATGAAGCAACTATTTTAGTAAGAAATGATTTATTAAATTTTAGTGATACAACGTTTATATGTATTAAACATGGAGATACAATATTTGTTAAAGATTAATTGATTTTAATTTGCTGGCTTTTGGTAACAGATACGGGAGTATCAGAAGTCGGCTCTCTTTTTATATGCCCACAAATAAACTTTAAGAAATTAATTGCTTTATCTTTTGAATCTAAAATTACATTATTTTTATTTTCGCTACTATTCCAAGTAATGTCAATTTTTAATGAATTTTTTAAAAAGTTTATATCTAAGTTTTCTTCTTCAGAGATTATTGATGTTAAAGTATCACAAGAAAAATCAGCAAATAAGTTATATATTTGTTTTTGCTTGATTATTGTATCTAGATGTTTACAAGAATCTTCATCTAATATCAAATCCTTTTTAATATCTTTGATTTTTTCTTTACAAATTTTATTGTTAAAATCTTCAAATCCAAAAATAGATTCAATTTTATCATCTACGAATATACATAAATCATCAATTATTATCATAGATGGATGAAAAGGCATTTTAAAAAGTTTTTTTTCGACTAATTTAAATTTATTATCTATATTAGTATCATCTGTTGGATCATAAATATAATAAGAATTTTTTGCTTTTATTAGAGGTTTACATTTGTTTATTATATAGATATTATGAGTTCGATTGTTACATGATATATGAGCTCTAGTACATGTATATCTCATTGTATCGAAGTCTTTATAGCCTTTTAAGAAATTATTACTGCTAGACTTTATTTCGTTTAATAAATATCTTATTTTATAATGATTAACGTCAATATCAGATGATATATTTCCAACTTTTATATTATCATTAGAAAAGTCAAAGTTTTTCATAATCATATAATCAAAAATTTTTTTTGGATTATTGATATCATATTTCGAAAAAATTGAGTCTTTTAAAAAAACTGATTCTTTAAGATAACTAAAAACAATTTTTAAATTTTGAATAACAGTATTTTTAGACATAGAAACATTCATACAGTGATATTTTAAAGTTATATTAGGATTTGTAGATTTTCTATCTTTTAAAGATTTGAAAACATATAAATTACCTATATCGAAAAGGTCATCATCAAAGTTAATTATTAAATCAAGCAACTTATCTATTCTTTTATTTATCATTTTAAATATCCTTTCTTTTTGTTAAAATAAAAAACTATTTTTTATATTTATGTTTTACATATTCAATAAAATCTTCAATTTCTCTTTTTGCTTCTTCGGGAAGCTCTTCATTAATCCCGTTATTATTATGCAAAGCTAAAGTTAAACTATTATCATTAATAATATCTTCAGCTGATTCTTTAATACTTGATTTGCCTAAAAGGTAGTCTATAGAAACATTATAATAATCAGATAGTTTATTTAAAGTTTCAACATCGGGAATTCTTTTTCCTTGCTCATAGAAACCATAGGCACTTGTAGATATTTTTAAGTATTCAGCTACATCTTTTTGTAATACACCTTTTTCATTTCTTAAACTTTTTAATCTATTATTTAACATAAAAACCACCTTTCATTATCAATATAATTATACAACTTAAAGTTGTATAGTTCACCTAAAACAACAAAATGTTCAAAAAAACTTGACAAACAACTATTTGTTGTATTAGTATAGAAGTGCAAACAACAATAAGTTGTTTAGGGGTGAACTTATGAAAAATAAAATATTATCTTTAAGACTTAAAAAAGGTCTTACTCAGAAAGAAATAGCTTGTATTTTAGGTATTACAACTAGTTATTTAGGCATGATAGAAAAGGGAGTAAGAAAACCTTCTTTAGACTTAGCATATAAAATTTCTAATTTATTTGAAACAACAATAGAGGATATTTTTTTTGTAAATTAAAACAACAAATTGTTGTATAAATATATTATCTCAAGAAAGGGGAAGAAAATACATGGCAAAGCAACCAACTAAAGCAGCTAATAATGTGTATTGTATTGCAAGAAAAAAGGCTGCTGAATTTAATTCAAAATTTTCAAGTAGGGAGGGGGCTTCAGAGTTCTTAGGAATTTCAAAGGATTCATTAACTGATTATGAATTAGACCTTTGTAAAGTAGTTCCAGTAGATAAGGTTGTTATTATGGCAGAAGCATATAATGCTCCTGAACTTTTAAATCATTATTGTTGTAATGAATGTCCTATTGGCAAGAGAATTACTCCAATAATTGAATCAGAGAATATTGATAATTTGTATAAGTTTGCAATTTCAGTAGCTAATACATTAGATGATAGTGTTAATATTCAGAAGACATTATTAAAAATAGTCGAAGATGGAGTAATTGATGTATCAGAAAGAGAAGAATTAGAAGTTATAGTAAAATTCTTTTCAAAATTAGAAAAGAGAGCAGCAGAAATGAGACTTATAGCCGAAAAATATTTAGGGGAGGATTAGGTAATATGGCAAGAAGAAAAAAAGATGATCCTAAAGATTGGGATAGAAGTTTATTTCCAAAGAAAATTATAAAAGATGGAAATGTATTTATAACAGATGGATATATAGGAACAACTAAAGTAAGAATATTAAAACAACCATCTATGGAGTCTATAGAAAAATTTAATAATTTATTAGCTAAAAAGGCTATAGAGCTTGAAAATGAAAAGGCTAAAGAAATAATACAATGTAAATAATTTGTACAAGCTATAGGAGGTAATTATGGTATTAAAAGCAATTCAAAGATTAAAAAACAAATATTCAAGTTGTGATTTTAAAACTATTTTATTTATTGCAGAAGAGGATATCAGATTTAATAGACTTGGTTTTGGAAAGAAAACATCACAAATTAAATTTTTAGAGATTCTAAGTGAAGCAGAAATTTTAGTTAGAAGGGTTTAAGCATGGATAAAGTTGAGATGAATAAAATTATTGAAAAAATAATAGAGCTTTCTCTAAATGGTATTCCATATAAAGAAGCTCTAAGGATGTGTATTGATACCGACCAAAGCAATCAATATACTCCAAAATACTTACAATTTAATTTTAGCATCGAAGATTAATTTAGGCAAGAAAAGAGGTGTATAAAATTGAAATACACAATTCATGGATTTAGTCAGAAAAGATTAGTAGAAGCAGGGTTAGACAATGATGATGCTCTTATATTATCAGTAATTAAGGATATGTATTCAAGTAAAAATATGCAATTTCAAATTATTGATGGAGAACGTTTTATATGGATAGACCAAGGATATTTATTAGAACAAATACCAATAATAGGTTCTCCAAGAAAATTAAGAGCAAAAATTAAATCGTATTGTGATAATGGATTTTTGGAAAGAAGATTAATTTTTAATAAAGATGGAGTTAAAGGTAAATTTTCATATGTAAATGTAACTATTAGATTAGATGAATTAGTCAATAGTAATATAAATAATACCTTAGGCAAAAATTGCCTAAGGTTAGGAAATAATGACCTAAGGGTTGGGCAAAAATTGCCTAACAAAGATTCTTCTATAAGAGATACAAATAATATTATATATAGTCGAATTATAGAATATCTTAATTCAAAGACTGGAAAATCATATAAATCTACAACTAGAAAGACACAATCTTTAATTAAAGCAAGGATAGATGAGGGATTTAATGAGGAAGAGTTCTTTAAAGTTATAGATAATAAAGTTTCTGAATGGAAAGGTACAGAGTATGAAAAGTATTTAAGACCTGAAACTTTATTTGGTAATAAGTTTGAAGGATATTTAAATCAAGACTTTGGAGCAGGAACAAAAGAAATAAGCAAAGGTAATCTTAATATAAAGAAAGGTAATTTTGATTATTAAAGGTGAGAGTATGGAGAGTAATTATGCTATTGATAGTGAAAAAGCTATTTTAGGAACTATTATACAAGATAATGATTTTATGATGAAAGCTATGGGTTCTTTGGAAGATAATGATTTTTATAGCTCTAAAAACAAAATTACATATAGAGCTATGAGAGAGTTGTTTAAGAATAACATAAGTTTTGATTTAACAATAGTCGCTGAGAAGTTATCCAAAGAAATAAAGGCACAAGCTATCACCTTATCTGATTTAACTGAAATATCATATCACACATCAAGAGGTACATTTGATAGTCATTTAAACTTAGTTAAAGAAAAGAGCAAGGAAAGAAAGTTAATTGTTGCTTGTAAAAGTATAATAACTGATGGTGGAAGTATTGAATCAAAAGTAGACATATTACAAAATACTTTGCTTGAACTTAATTCATCAGATAGAGAAGATAAAGTTTATACAATGAGTGAAGTAATGGAGAAAACTTTAAATAAGATAGAAAAATCTTTTAATAATAAAAGTGGATTAACTGGAATAAGTACAGGAATTCAAAAAATAGATAATGCAACAAATGGATTAGAGAAAAAAGACTTTATTGTATTTGGAGCAAGGCCTTCAATGGGAAAGACAGCTTTATCACTATCAATAATGGAAAATATAAAAGGCAAGGTTCTTTATATTCAGTTAGATATGAGTACAGAAGGAATGGGACAAAGGTTATTGGCTTCAAATTCATGTATAGAAAATGGAAAGATTGCTAGAGGAAGATTTAATGATGCTGAGATGAATAGCTTATTAAATGTTTTTGATAGATTAAGCAGGAAGAATAACATATTTGTTTATGAACCTGCATCAATAACAGTAAATCAAATAAGATTAATAGCTAAAGAAATTCAAATAAAGCATGGGTTAGATGTAATCATAGTAGATCATATAGGCAAAATAAGACCAACAACAAAGGGAACTAAATATGAACAGTCAAGCTATATATCAAATTCATTAAAGGCTATGGCTAAAGAGTTAAATGTGGCAATGGTAGCATTATGTCAACTTTCAAGGGCATCAGAGCAAAGAGCAGACCATAGACCAATACTATCAGACTTAAGAGATACTGGAAGTATTGAAGAAGATGCTGATGTAATAGGACTTCTTTATAGAGATGGTTATTATAGAGCAAGAGAGGATAAGGAAGATATAGTGGATGATGTTTTAGAAATAAACTTTGCTAAGTGTAGAAATGGTAGAACTGGAGTAGTTGAATTAAATTATAATTTACCAACTCAAAGATTATCAGAATTTTAGGAGTGATTAATATGAAACTAAGTAAAGAAGAATTTGTTGCTAGATATGTTAATGACTTAAAAAAGAAACGTAAGGCAAAAGAATTAGAATATGATAAATACAAATTTAATGCTATTGCCATAGCAAGGGGAAGAAATAATAGAAAGTATTATGAATAGAGAGGATGATTTAAGTGAATAAAGTTGTTTTAGTTGGGAGATTAACTAAAGATCCTGAATTAAGATTTACTGCTAATAAAGGAACAGCAGTAACAAGGTTCACATTAGCAGTAAATAGAGATTACAAAAAATAAGATGGAACACAAGAAGCTGATTTTATAAATTGTATAGCTTATTCTAAGAGAGCAGAAGTTATAGCTCAGTATTTAACTAAAGGTAAAAGATTTAGTATAGCAGGAAGTATTAGAACTGGAAGTTATGATGCACAAGATGGGACAAGAAGATATACAACTTATGTAGTAGTTGATGGATTTGATTTTATTGATTCAAGTGATAGTAAAGTAAATAATGATAATTTCAATGATGATATGATACCAATTGATGATGGAGATATTCCATTCTAAGAAATAGAGCCATAGATATTTATGAAAAATATAATTAACAATATTAAAAGCAAAATAAATACAATTAGAAATGGTAAAACAAGTGAAGTAGGTTTTATTATTAATACAATTAAAATACTTTATAATTTTTATGAAAATATTAAGGTATATATTAGAGGAGAGTATATCTCCCCTCCGTACTAATTACTTATAATCCTTTGGAGATTTATGACAATAAGGGCATGGTGTAACTTTAGTGTAGCCAACATCATCTAATGCTTTTCTTCTAGTTTCATCAAGATTGAATATAGCCATACGGTCATAATACTCAAATGCTTCATCATATTTTTCAGAATCATTTGGCTCTAAATAAACACCAGTATTATCACACATAATACAATAATCCATATAGATACCTCCTTCCAATATAAACTATTTTATCATTAAATTTACTATTTGGGAATATATAGACTTGATTAAAAAGTGTGTATTAAAAGGACGAATATCTATGGCATTAAGAAATATAATTCGTTAAAATATATTTGTGGTTAAAATATAAATTTAATATAAAGGAGATTGATAATTTCTTTATAAATTTATATATTGAATAATCTAGTTAATATAAATAAAAAGTTAAAGTGAGGTATTCAAATGATAGGTAATATGATTAAGTTTAAGGATGATGTAGAAGAATTATTAAAGAGTTATAAGGAAACAGTAAGAGAAATAAGAGCTTTGGAATTAGAAATTGCAACTGTAGAAAATAAGTATCAAGGATGTGGAGCATTACAATATTCAGAAAGAACTGGAACAACTTATAAAATAACATCACCAGTAGCAAATGAAGTTTTATCAAAAGAAAAGAGAATACAGTTTCTTAAATACTTAAAAATAAATAAGGAGTTGAGGATAAAGAAAATAGAAAACCTAATATCATGTTTAGATGAAGTTGAGTATGAGATAATCACATCATATTACTTTAGGGGAATGAATATGGAGAGTATTGCTGAAAGATTAGGAGAATCCTAAATATCTTATATGCAAAAAATCAAAAATAATTAAGAAAATAGAGTTAGATATGATGAATTTAAAAAGTCTAACTAATTTCTGACTAAACTCTAACTATTATGTGGTTGAATAGCTAACTTTATATGCGTTAATATAATAGTATCAAATGAATAACCACTTAAACTTTAGAAGAGCTAACTTTATAGTTGGCTCTTTTTACTTTACAAAAAAAGAGGTGAGATAAATGGAAAAGAGAAAGTTACCTATGTATATGTTGTGGGAAGGGAACAGACTTAAATGTGAATGTTCATTTTTCTCACCATTATGTAGCAAATATCAAAAAGGAAAGTGCCAAGAAGAAGTAGTTATTTATGATCCTTATCAAGGAATTGATGAATGTATGAAACATAGCAGCTATAAAAGAATAAATTGAGCATTAAGGCAAAAGTGAATTATGTAGAACCAATAAGAGATTCAAACAAGGTACATGAGATTGCTAATTACTTAAGAAAGTATAGTGAAAGAAATTATATTATGTTCATACTAGGTATTAATTCAGGATTAAGGATAAGTGATATTTTAAGTCTTAGAATTAGAGATGTTAAAGGAAAAGATTATATTTCCATTAGAGAAAAGAAAACTGGAAAGCAAAAGATATTTCCAATGACACCAATATTAAAAAGAGAAATAAAGAAATATTGTGATGAAAAAGATTTAGACCAATTTCTTATAATGTCAAAGAAGGGTTATAACAGACCTATTGGAAGAAAACAAGCTTACACTATATTAAGAGATGCAGGTGAAACTTTAGGACTATATAACTTAGGAACTCACACTTTAAGAAAGACTTTTGGATATCATTTTTATATGCAATATAGGGACGTTGTTACACTCCAAAAGATATTTAATCATTCTGACCCTTCAATAACTTTACACTATATAGGGGTTGAACAGAGCCATATAAACAGAATGATTAAAGGTTTTAAAATCTATTAAATAGGACATAAAAGAATAAGGTGGCATTAAATTTTAAGACTACCCTTAAACTTAGATTTTATAAAGCTTTAAAGATAATTCATTAAAATCACCCAATATGTATTATGGGGTATTATTTGCAAGTTGTTGAGTTAAGTATTGCAATAATATATAATTAAATATTGAGGTGATAGGATGGGAAATAAAATATTCAAAGATTTGAACATAGAACATAGGAGAGAATTTAAGCTTATGTTTAAGATTTTGTCTATCAGTTTAGTTGTTATTATTGCAATAACTAGTTTTATTTTATTTATAATTTGGGAGTTTTATAAGGAAAATTTTAAAGTAAGTGAATGGTTTACCTTTTGTTCAACTATATTAACAATAGTAATGACATCATATACGACTATATCAGCAGTTATTATTTCAACTTATTATATGAAAATTAATTTAAGACAAGAGAAAACTGAAAAATTAAATAAACTAAAGGGTATCGTATATATTGAATTGAAAAATTATACATGTATTGTTAAAAAAAATATTTTTAACTGTGTAAATAATAATATTTCTAAGTTAGATGGAATTAACAGTGAAGTTAAAATAAAGGATTTATACATAATAAGAGATGAAATCAAAGATATGATATATGAGATTATATTATTAGAGCCCAATTTAAAGATGAAGGATGACTTATATAAAATTTATCAGTATTTTTTAGTTGATTATGATAATAAATATAGATATAATAATACATGCTTTTTTAGTCCTTTTTTAAAAGGTAGTTATAGTAAAATGTTAGATTGGTTTGAAAAATTAAATAGTAGTGTTGCTAACGATGAGAAAAACGATGAAATTAAAAAAAAGCTAAATAGAATTTTACAAGATTCTAAAAATTGGAAAGGAATAAAATTAAATTCGCGTGTAAATAATGTTATAGAGTATTTAAAGGAAAGTATTATACAAGATGAAGAAGATTTGTAATTATAATTCGTGTACTAAACTTATTAAATTAAGTGAGACTTATTGTAGTAAGCATTCATTTAATAAAACTAAAGATAGACATAATAACTATAAGGTTAGAAGAAAAGATAAAGATGAACAAGTTTTTTATAATTCTAAAGAATGGCACATAGTTAGAACTAATATTATTGCTAGGGATTTAGGATTATGCAAGGTTTGTTTAAGTAAGAATAGAATAAGAGTTGCTGATGTTGTACATCACATAATAGAGTTAAAGGAAAGCAGGGAGCTTGGATTAAGGACAAGCAACCTGCTTTCTTTATGTAATTCATGTCATCAGGAAATACATGCTAAGTATAGAAAAGGTATGGTTACTAAACTAAACACTCAAGAAGAATTAATAAAGCTAATTTCTAAAGACTAGGGGGTGTATAAAAAGTTTTATAGAAAGGCAAAAAGGTCGCAGTATCTATGTCAGAAAAAATTTTTTCGGTTTTTGAAGTGAAAGGGGGTAATTTAAGTTTTGGGAAGAAAGATGATTTCAGTTTCTCAAATTCTTGCAAGTGGAAACAAGAGCTATTTAACTAATGAAGAAATTGAAAAAAGGCAAGAGCAAGAAGAAAAATTAAAAAGATTACCAAAGGATAAGATAAGACCACCAACATGGTTATCTAGAGATGGGAAAAGTATTTTTAAGAAAATTGTTAAAGAGTTAGATGCAGTAGATATACTGGCTAATATTGATAATTATAATTTAGCTATTCTAGCAAACTCTTTAGAAAAGTATATAGAGTGTACTAGAAGATTAAATTGTGATGAGCTTACAGTAACACATATTAATAAAAGAGGCTTTGAAACTACTCAAAATAATCCTTTGATTTCTATTCAGATTCAATATGCTGATGTTATTAAAAAGTTAGGTGCAGAGTTTGGGTTAAGTCCAGCAGCAAGGTTAAAGATTATTCAAGAAGCAGAAGAATTATTTAGTAAAGATCATATAGATTTACCTAAAACTAATTATAGAATAAACTTTTTAGATTTAAGTAGTACAGAAGAGTATAAAGATTTTAAGGCATTAGAAAAAGTAAAATTAGGTGATATAGTAACTGTTAGACATAAGGAAATGAATATTGACATAAAAAGAAAAGTAGTAAAATACAGATGGGATTGTATCAATAAAGAATATATAGAAATAGAGCTTGGAGATTTAAAGCAAACCTTAAGTAAAGATATTAGTAATATTAATAGCAAATTAGATAGTATGGTAGAAAATAATAAAAATGCTACAGAATTAGCTAATAAAGCTATTGATAGGGTAAGCAATTTAGAAGAGGTTAACTTTAGAGATTTAAAACAAACTCTTGATGAAGTAGAAAAGCTTACTACAAGTAATAAAGCAGCAGTAGAATTTTTAAATAAATCAGCAGGAATAAGTTCAGAAAATATAAAAGCAAATAAAGAAGCTATAGATAACTTAGGTAAAAGTAATACAGGTTTATCAGAACGAGTTAATAAAAATGAAGGCGATATAACTACGCTAAATGAAAAAGTTAAAGAAAATAATTTAACTTTACTAGAAGAATTTAAGAAATTAGAAGAAAGAATAAAAGTATTAGAAGATAAAAATAAAACAATTCAAGATAACAGTTTAAAATAGTTGTTATCATTGCTTGTTTTATTTTAGGGAGGATGATTAAATGGAAAGAATATTTGATTATTTAAAATTAGGAGTAGTAGCATTAGGAACTGGATTTACATGGTTATTTGGAGCATGGGATACTCCTTTAGTTGTTTTAATAGTATTTATGGTACTAGACTATATAACAGGACTTACAAGAGGTTATTTAAACAAGGAGCTAAGTAGTAGTGTTGGACTAAAAGGAATAGCTAGGAAGGCTATAATATTTATAGTTTTAATTGTTACAGTAATGTTAGATAGACTTTTAAATACAGGAAACTGGGTATTTAGAACAGTAGCTTGTTATTTCTATATAGCTAATGAAGGAATAAGTTTATTAGAGAATGCAGCATCACTCGGAGTTCCAATTCCAGAGAAGGTTAAAGATGCATTGATTCAATTAAGAGATGGAAAAAAGAAAGATAGTGTTAGAGAAAATATAGAGCATAGACAATAGTTTATGCTCTTTTATTTATATAAACAATTTTAAGAAAGAAGGAATTAGTATGCAAAGTAGAAGTGATAGTAATTTTAAAGGAATAGACATAAGTAACTGGCAAAGAGGTATTAACTTAAATCAATTAAAAGAAAGAGGTTATGATATTTGTTATATTAAAATTACAGAGGGAAGAGGTTATGTAGATCCATGTTTTGAAGAAAATTATAATAAGGCAATAGCAGCAGGAATGAAAGTAGGGGTTTATCATTATTGGAGAGGCACTTCAAGTGCGATAGAACAAGCTAAGAATATAGTTAGGACTTTAGGAGATAAACATATTGATTGTAAGATTGCAATAGATGTAGAACAAACAGATGGATTAAGTTATAAAGAATTAAATAATAGTGTTATTCAATTAGCAGAAGAATTAGAAAGATTAATAGGAGCTGAGATTTGTATTTATTGTAATACAAATTATGCTAGAAATGTATTAGATAGCAGATTAGGTAAGTATTCATTATGGGTAGCTCATTATGGAGTAAATAAGCCAGGGGATAATCCTATATGGGATAACTGGGCAGGATTCCAATATTCAGATAGTGGAACTTCAAATGTAAATGGAAGTTTAGATTTAGATGAATTTACAGAAGAAATTTTTATCAATGAAGAAAGTCAAAAAGTAACTGAAAATAACCCATTTTCTACTAATGCAAGAGCAAAGGTAGCACTAGATCCAAGAAGCAATCCAAGTAGTGAATATGATGATTTAGGTGAAATATATGCAGGTGAAAGAATACAAGTTTTAGCAGAGGTTTGTGATATAGAAGAATATTTGCCAATAAAGTATTGGAAAGATGCTTTAGGATGTGAGAGTTCAAAAGTTTGGGTTAATTCAAATCAAGATTACTTAGAAATAGATACTAATGCTAGATCATTTAATATAGTTACAGAGCTTGATGCTAGATATGAGCCATCAGCTAACTCAAAGAGAATGGGATATGTAAAAAATAATGAGAGATTATATGTTCATAAAGTAGAAGGGAATTATGCGCTGGCTACATATTATGCAGGTTATGGTTATAAAACTGCTTGGTTTACAAAAGAATATATAGCTGAAAATTAGGTGTTAAGTTTAGCTAGAATTATTCCTAGCTAGACTTTTTCTATTTATAGAACTGTTATATAATGTTAAAAGAGGGGTGGCTAACAAAGAATATTTAAGAAGTATAAGTAGATAATATTATTTCTGCTAAAAAAAGGAGAAGTTATATGAATTTAATTAATAATGGAATGCATTCATTTAAATGTGCGCTAGAGTCGTTAAAAAGTTTGGATGATAATAGTTTCAAATATAATGCAAATAGGCAAGAGGATTTTTTAGAATATAACATAAAGGATATTATATTAAGATTACATCACTCATTTGAGGTTTTATTTAAATATATGTTAAAAGAAAAAGATGAAGCTTACATATATGATAAGGTAGATGAATATTATAAAAAGAAATTTGATTTTGTTTTAAACCAATATAACAAAAGTAATTATAAGGAAAATGTAAAAAAAAATAATAAAAAAAATAATAAAAAAGAAAGTAAAGGTTTAAGTACTATAAATTATAGCAAAGCATTTCAAAGAGTAGTTATATATTACGATGTAAAATTGAGTGAATCAACAGCAAATAATATTGATAGACTTAATGATTTAAGAAACAATCTTACCCATGCATCTATAAACTTTAAATTTGATGAAATTAAGAGGATATTGGCTAATATAATAATAGACGTTATACCAATATTAGAGAATATTCCTGAATTTAAAGAATATATAGATGGTAATAATATAGGAGAGTACATTAATAAGTTAGAATTTTTTAGAAATGAATTAATTTTTGAAAGTTTAGAAAAACTAATTTTAAGAGAAGAGTTAGCTTATTTTAAAAAAAATGACGAATTAAAAACAGTTATAACAAAGGAAGATTTCAATTTAATAAACAATATAGATAATGAATACTTAGAGTTTATTGGATATAGAAAATGCTTTGAAAATATGGATAAATATGAGATTATTAATAATTATGATGTTGATGAACTTAATGAGCAAACGATTAGTTTAATTATGAATGAAATTAAAGATGCATTTTATAGATTAGATAAAGAATATATTTTAGATAAATACAATAAAAATTGTTATTATTACAACAAATTATTTGTTTTAACTATACATAAATATTTTGATAATATTTCTAAATACATAAATAATTATAATTTTGAAGAACATAATTTGATTGATATTATAAAAAAACAAGATTTTCTCACAAAAATCAAAATAAGTTGTAAGTTATATGATTTAGATTTTTTTATAAATGATGTCTTAAATAATATAATTGGGAAAAATATTGCTAAAACAATATTAGATGAAGATAATATATATAAATTGATAAAAGAAATTCAGAATTTGTTGAATGAAGAAAATATATTTTTATTTGATGAAGATATAGTTGATAAAAATTTAAAAACTAAATTTTATAATTATGTTAATTTGGATATAGAGCAGGAAGTATGGGCTTACATGTGTGATAGTAGATTAGCTGGTAGTTGGGGTGGAAATGGAACTGTTGATAATATTGAAGAAATATATGGAGATGACATAAAGGTAGTAGTATTAAATGACAAACATAAAGTTACTAAGTTTATCCAAGAAATTAGTGTTTATACAAGTTATTATTTTGATGGTGAGTATTATTCTAATGAAGAAAGTATATCATTATATATATTTGTAGATGTTGAAGATAATGAAATAGTTGATTTTGAAATTCATAAATTTTATTAAATAAAATATAATTATAAAATAGATTATTTTAATTTTTCTAAATTTATTTTGAAGTTATATTAATATAAGATTACAATATCACATTCATGTTATACAATTACTAAATATATAGAATTAAAGTTTAGTGTTGATATATTATGAATTGTGATATTTTTGCGTAAATAGAAAGAGCAAATTAAGGTTAAAATTGTGTAGTCTACTGAAAAAATGACTAAATGAAATATTAAAATTAAAAAATTTTAAAAAATAATACTAAGTTATTATTTTTATCTTTGATATAGATTTAAAAGAAGATTGTTGTATAATAATAAATAGTTCGAATTTAAGAGGTGAAAATTATGGCAAAAGATAAGAAGCTTAAGACAAATGCTATGAGAATATTAGATTCTAAAAAGGTTTCATATGAAATGTTAAGCTATGAAAGTGAAGATGGAAAAATAGATGGAATTTCAGTAGCTCATAAAATTGGAGTAGATGAGAAAAATGTATTTAAAACATTAGTAGCTCAAGGAACAAGCAAAGAGTTATATGTTTTTGTTATACCAGTAGCAGAAGAATTAGATTTAAAAAATGCTGCTAAGATAGCTGGAGAAAAGAAGGTTGAAATGATACCAGTTAAAGATATATTAAAGCATACCGGATATATTCGTGGTGGATGTTCCCCTATTGGTTTAAAACGTGATTACAGAACATTTATACATGAGAGTGCTAAGGAATTAGATTTTATGATAGTAAGTGCAGGAAAGATAGAGCATCAAATAAAATTAAATCCTAATGATTTAGTAGAAGTAGTGTCTGGTAAATTTGAAAATCTAATAAAATAGTTTTGTCTAAATAAACATAGGTGGATGCTCACCTATAGGAATGAAAAAGAATTATAAAACATTCATACATGAGAGTGCAGAAGATTTAGATTTTATAATATTTAGTGCAGGAAAGATAGGGCATCAAATAAAAATGAATCCAAAAGACTTATTAAATGTTGTAGAAGGGGAATTTGCATTTTTAATAAAATAGTAAAACTAATTAGAGTATATTTTAAAAGAACTTTTAAGGTATTAAAAGTATAGAATTTTTACAATAAAATTTAATTATTAAATCAAAAAGAAGCCACAAAATTTTATGTGGCTTCTTTTTGAATCTTTAAAGAATATTTTTAGCAAATTTCATTAAAGAAGGAGCAGCTGCTAAAAGACTTTTGTTTGATTTTGAATTTATTTTTTTCATTGCACAGGTTACACCTATAATACCTGCTGCAGCTCCTATGCAGGATGCAATAAGAACTTTTTTATTTACTTGAATTTCTTTGTTTAATAGACAAGATTTTATTTTGCAGTCCTCATCATTAGAATTAGCACAATCTTTTAAATCTTCCATAGAATCAAAGAATGAATAATCCTCCATAGTATCTTCCTTAGAGTTATTCATTGAATAGTTATCTCTATAATGAGATGGGGGAACAAAGTGTTTAGATTTTTTTCTTAATGCCTTGTATTCTTTATCCATATTTATACCAATTGCTTTATACATAAAATCACCTCAAATTTATTATTTACAAAATCAATTTATATAATCATAAATTAGAGTCTTTTAAATATTTTCCTTTAATGATAAAAACTTAAAGATTAAAATAATATATTAAGTAACTTTAATATGGTTGGTGAATAAAATGTATTATATGGGATATATTCCAAATTTATTTAGAAGGCGTGAATTTGTATGAATAAAAATGATTTAAATAAAGTTGAAGAAGGGTATTATGGGAATAAGGAAGATTATTATGATAAGCAAGGGCATTGTTATACTAGCTTTTTTATAAGTGATATTATTATAGATAATAAAAAGCAAGGTAGTGTTACAATAAATAATAATTTTGATATTTCTAAAGAAAAAAAAGATTTTCTAAAAGAAGAACTTTTAAAATATTTTGAACTTGAAAAAAATGAAAGTTTAGATGATGAAGAATTAGATAACCTTATAAGATTTTTTGTGGAAAATTTAGGAGCACAATTTTATATACAGGGTGTTATAGATTCTTATAAATATATTGTTGAAAAATCTGATGATTTGTTAAGTGTAGAAAGATGATAGAACATAGAAGTTGTCCAATTTAAATAGGGACAACTTCTTTTTTTGTTATTTTTGATATTTTTTTGTAACTATTTTATTGATAAATTTTACTAAAGAATATATTATAGAATATGAAGGATTATTTTAGGCAGGGCGTAATATGACTACTAGGGAGGATTGTGTATGAATAGGAATAAGATAGCAGCTTTGATTTTTGCTGTATCAACAGTATGTGTTGTATCAGCACACAGTGAAAATGCTTATGCAACAGAGCATAAAAATTCTAATCAATTAGAAGAAAATAATCAAACAAGATCGGTAAAAAAAGGGCAAGTTATAAATGTAAGTACGAATTTAAGAATTAGAAAGAGTCCAAATACAAGCAGTGATGTTATTGGATATTTAACTAATGGTGAAATTTTTAATATAGATGGAAAAGAAGGTTCATGGTATAAAATAAATGCTAATGGTAAAGTTGGTTATATTCATGGAGATTATGTTAAAGAAGTAAGTGGAAATTCTAATAGTAGCAGCAATAATAGTGGAAGTAATTCAAATTTAGATACTTCATTAGCTGGGAAAAAGGGTACTGTTGTAAACGTAAGTACTTCTTTAAGAGTTAGACAATCACCAAGCACAAGTAGCTCAGTTGTAGGTAGCCTAAGAGGTGGTCAGACATTTGAGATAAAAGGTAAAAGTGGTAGTTGGTATTATATAAATTCAAATGGACTTACAGGATATATTCATGGAGATTATGTACAAGTAGGTGAAAATAGTTCAAATAATGGTGGACAATCATCAGGAAATAATGGACAATCATCAGAAAATAATTCAGGAATGGATACTTCATTAGCAGGAAAAACAGGCAAGGTTATAAATGTAAGTACTTCTTTAAGAATTAGACAATCACCAAGTACAAGTAGCTCAGTTGTTGGATCATTAAGTGCAGGTCAAACTTTTAAGATAAATGGGAAAAATGGCGCTTGGTATAATATTGATGCACAAGGAACAAAAGGACATGTTCATGGAGATTATGTACAAGTGTTAAGTGGAAACGAAGGTTCTAATAATAGTAATAATAACCAAAGTGGCAACTCAAATAACAATTTAGATGAATCTTATAATGGAAAAACTGGAAAGGTTGTAAATGTAACAACTAATTTAAGACTTAGAAGTCAACCTAATACTAGTAGTTCTGTTTTAGCATACTTATTACCTAATGAGAAGTTTACATTAAAGGGTAAAACATCTTCAGGATGGTTTAAGGTAAATTATAATGGAAAAGTTGGTTATTTAAATGAAGAGTATGTTAAAATAGTATCTTCAGATGAAGGTTCAAATGGAAATCAAGGTGGAAGCACAGGTGGTGGACAAGTTAACCAAAGTAAATATGAGCAAGTTTTAAGTATTATGAAGTCTCATATTGGTTCGCCATACATTTACGGAGGATCTGGAGAAGTACTGACTTCAAGTTTATTAAGTAGCTTAAGAAGAACTTTCCCAGATCATGCTGCAAGAGGATTTTATGATATACCATCAAGTTATTTAAATGGTAATTATAGAGCCTTTGATTGTTCTGGATTAATGCAATGGAGTTTTAGACAAGCTGGAATTAGTTTAGGAAGAACAACTTGGGATCAAATAAATAATGGATATGAAGTTTCTCCAAGTAATGCTAAGCCAGGCGACTTATTATTCTTTAGTAATTTAGGACATGTAGGTATGTATATAGGAAATGGTCAGTGGATAGAGGCTCCTAACAAGGGTAAATTTGTTTCTATTACATCAGTTCCATGGAGTAAAATAGGAAGAGCAAGAAGAGTTCTTTAAGATTAACATAATAAATTTATTATAAAGCAAGTTATATTTAGTAATATGTTTACTGAGTATAGCTTGTTTTTTTATTTATTTAATATACAAAATTTGTAAAATATATTATAATTATATTGTAAAATAATGGGAGGTGATTTGGTGAAAAAATTATTATTATTTATTAGTAGTTATGAAGGTGAAAAGAGTAATTCTTATTATATAGCAGATTATATAGAAAAAAAGTTATTAGGAAGAGTAGAGTGTTCTAAAATATTATTAAGCAATAATGAGTTAAATAATATAAAAGATGAAGTTAGAAACGGTGATAATATTATTTTTATTACTTCATTAAGAAAAGATGAATTTAATAAGGCATCAAAGGATTTTTTAGAAGTTATTAGAGAGGAAAATAAAAATAAAGATTATAATAAAGAAATAAAGTTTTCAGTTATTTTAAATGGTGATGCTGAAGTTTTAAATGGGATAGAAGAAATAGAAAAACTATTAGAACACTGTAAGGATATATGCAATAAAAAATATATTGTATGGCAGAAGGGTATAGGAGTATTAGCTAAACTAAATCTATGGGAAAGTGGTTTGGAAAATAACGATTTAGAATATGATCAATTAGCAATAGAATTAGAAATGTTTTGTCAAGATATAGTAAATGAAAAGAGATATCATCATAATAGTTTTGCTATACCTAAAAAGGGAAGTGGATTTTTAAAATTTATAAATAATAGAATAAAGCAATTTACTTAGGCTTATAAATAGGCTGTATCATGATTAAATAATAAAATTTATAGAATTTATGGAGATTAATGATATAAATAGATTAATGAGAATGTCAATAATTTTGTGTAAACTATCTAAAAAAATATATTAAAAATTACTA
>OAVR01000092.1_pt1 | contig 46513 bp, 41 predicted proteins | sample 1476451 | NCBI WGS metagenome assembly OAVR01 (sample SAMEA2580105, study PRJEB22360) | human gut metagenome | biome: human gut; feature: human-associated habitat; material: faeces | place: Denmark | collected 2008/2010 | reverse complement strand
GAGCACCTGCCTTGCACGCAGGGGGTCAGGAGTTCGAATCTCCTTACCTCCACCAAAAACTCTAAACATTTGTTTAGAGTTTTTTTATTTTTCTTAAATATATTCAAATCTAAAATAAATCTATTGATTTAAATAATCTTAAAAGTTTTCCACAAATTTAAAAAAAGAATAACAAGTTATCCACAGAAAACAAATAAGTTATCTACATATAGGGCGTATTTAGTGGATAAATATTTTAACGGAAAGATAATATATAATAATTATCTTTATATGGTATAATTTACAGTATTAATATCTTTAATGAGAATAGAAGGTGAATACCTAAAGATGTCGTATAGAATAAAGCAATTTTTATGGGCTATTTCTGCAAATTTTAAAGAGTTAGATTATAGTTATGTAAGATCAATCTTAAATGATTATGAGTTTAGTTTATTTAAGAGATTGAAAAAAGGAGAACAGTTACATTCTATAAAGGTTTCTAAAGATTGTGTTAATTTAGCTAAGAGTAAAGGAATAAATTCAGAGAGTGAATTAAGAAACTTTTCTAAGCTAGGATTATTACATGACATAGGAAAATTATATTATCCTTTAAATATAATGACAAAGTCATTTTTAGTGTTAGGTAAAAAAATATCTAAAAATAGAATAAGTAAATTTCAAAATATAAAACCAATATATATTTATTATAATCATGGTGATAAGGCATTTGATTATCTAAGGGAAGATGATTATGATAAGGAGTTTGTAGAAGCTATTAGAGGACATCACTCTATTAAATCTAATGAAAACATATTGTTATGTATATTAAAAGAAGCTGATGATATGAATTAATTTTAAGAATAGGTGCATAGTTTTTAAATAAGTTTTATTAAAGCTAATATTCAGTATAAATCATGATGAAAATAAATTAAACAAGTGATAATAACTTAGTTTTACAATTTTTAGTCAGTATAAATTATGTTGAAATAATTTCAAGTTAATTTTATAGATTTAAATAATTTATTCCAATTTCAATTATAAGAATAATACTTTATATAAATATAAGAATTAAATATAAGGATAATATTTAGTATAAATTTATAGGAAAATAAAAATTAATTCTAGAAAAATAAGCTATTTATGAGATGTTATTAAGATATAATCTAAAAAATATTTTATATAAACTTATATTATTTTAATTAAAGATTTATAAAAACTATATTATTTAAATTTAAGAGTTATATAAATTTCAATATTTAGATTAAGATTTATATAATATATTCTTTAGACTTTCATTTGCAAAGAGTAAAGTCTATTTAATATTGATTAAGATTTAAGTCTTATATGAATTTTAGTTTTAGTGAAATTTTATTTTATGTAATATATATGAAATGTCAAAATTTAAGGAGGGGAAGTTTTGAAAAATAAGATACTTAATACAGTTCTTATTAGTATCTTACTTCTAGTTGTAGTTTTTTTCGTTTCAACTAATTTTATTATTAATGTTCAATGGTTTAAAGAAGTAGGATATTTAAATGTATTTTTTACTAAGCTTATAGCTATATGTAAGTTATTTGTACCTATATTTACATTATATTTTGGTGTAATAGCTATATATTTATTTACTTTGAGGAAAAGTATTAGAAGCTTGTTAGGTGATACTAAGTTTAAGTCAGTTAAAAAATACTTTTTATTATCAAATTTAGTAATATCAATGTTAGGAGCTGGAGCTACTGCCACAACTCAGTGGTATAAAATTCTTCAATTTACTAATGCAGTTCCTTTTGGAGAAGTAGATCCTATTTTTAATAAGGATATATCTTTTTATGTTTTTAAATTACCTTTAGTACAGTCTATTTTTAGCACAGCTATTTCTCTAATAATTATTTTAGTTCTTATAACAGTTATCATATATTTAGCTTTAGGATTTAAAGATAAAATTTATCAAAACAAGGATAACGTTATAAATATAAATAGTAAAACTTATGGAATAAGAAAGTTTGCAGGAAAACAACTAGCAGTTTTGGCTTCAGTATTATCACTGCTTATAGGGTGTAGCTATTTATTAAAGTCATATAATTTAGTTTATAGTACTAGAGGGGTATCCTATGGAGCTGGTTATACAGATGTTAAAATAACAATGATATTTTATAAGGTTATAGCTGTAGCTTGTGTAATATCTTCAATAGTAGTTTTTATTTCAATTTTAAAGTTGAAGTTTAGACCTATTATAATATCAATTGCATCAATTGCTGTACTTATTGTTTTAGAGCCTGTAGTGGCTATTCTTACTCAACAGTTTGTAGTTAAACCAAATGAAATGGAACTTGAAAAACCTTATATTTCATATAGTATTGATGCTACTAAAAAGGCTTTTAATATTGATGAGATTGAAGTTAAAGAAATGGAACCAAACGAAAATATAACTAGTGAAAAATTAGAAGATAATAAAGATATCATTGAAAACCTAAAGGTTAATTCAACAGGACCTTTATTAAGTTTTTATCAGCAAGTTCAACTTATAAAAAATTATTATGAATTTAATGATGCAGACACAGATAGATATAATATAAATGGTAAATATACGCAAGTATTTGTATCTCCAAGGGAAATAAACAGAGAAGCTATGACAACATGGCAAAATAAGCATCTTAGATATACCCATGGGTATGGCTTAGCTATGAGTAGGGTTAATAGTGTAACAGAATTTGGACAACCCGACTTTGTTATGAAAGATATACCAACAGTAAATACAACAGATATTAATCTTGAAAATCCAAGAATTTATTTTGGAGAAAGTGATAATGATTATGTTATTGTAAATACTGAAGGGGGAGAGTTTGACTATCCAACAGGAGATACAGAAAATACATTTAACTATAATGGAACTGGTGGATTAAAGATGACACCTTTTAATAGAGTGTTATTTAGTATTTATGAAAGAAATCCTAAAATATTAATGTCTAGTTCCATAACTTCTGAAAGTAGAATAATTCTTAATCGTAATATAGTTAAGAGGGTTCAGGAAATAGCTCCATTTTTAACTTATGATAGTGATCCATATATAGTAGTTCATGATGGAAGATTGGTTTGGATGATGGATGCATATACATCAACAGATAAGTACCCATTTTCAGAGCCTCATGAAGGAGTAAACTATATAAGGAATTCAGTTAAGGTTGTGGTTGATGCTTTTAATGGAAATGTAGATTTTTATGTAACAGATGAGAATGACCCTATAATTAATTGTTATTTAAAAATATATAAAGGTTTATTTAAGCCTTTATCAGAAATGCCAGAGGATTTAAAAGAGCATTTTAGATATCCTCAAGACTTATTTGAATTACAAAGTAAGGTGTTAACAAAATATCATGTAGATGATCCTATTAAACTATTTACTGAGGAAGATTTATGGGATAGATCACTAGAGGTTGTTAAGCATGGAGGAGAGAACCTAAGTCAAGGAGATGAAGGTAAGGAAGAATCTATTCTTAATAAGGCAAAAGAGAATAAAAATAATGAAGCTGAAAATGAAGGCCTTTATCTTATGACGAAATTACCAGATGAAGAAAATGTTGAAATGATGCTTCTAGATTATTTTAATATGAGAGGAAAACAAAGCATGGTAGCACTTTTAGGAGCTAGAATGGATGGAGATAACTATGGAGAACTAGTTATGTATAAATTTCCTCCTCAAAGAACTATATATAGTCCAATTTTATTTAAGAATAGAATACAACAGGATCCTAATATTTCTAAGGAAATAAGTCTTTGGGCTGGAAAGGGATCTGAGGTTATATATGGTGATATAATCATTGTTCCTATAGAAGATTCATTACTATATTTAAATACAATTTATTTAAAGGCAAACTCAGAAAATAGTATGCCTGAAATGAAAAGAGTAATTCTTTCTAATGGAGATAAAATAGTTATAGAAGAAAATATAGAAAAGGCACTTTTAAAGCTATTTAATTATAATTCATCTGAAGAGAATAAAAACTCAAATAAGGATGAAACTCCAAAGACTGAAACAACTTCAGATAACAGTGGAGTAAAAGAAGCTGCTGATTTATTTAATAAAGCTATAGAAGCTCAAAAAAATGGTGACTGGGCAACTTATGGAGAATTTATAAATAAATTAGGAGATGTTTTAAACAAAATGTCACAAGAGTAAATTAATTATTAGTTCTTAAAAAATAACTAAGGACTAGTTAAAAATTTTATATTGTAATTTATATAAAATAAATTTGAGTATTTTAAGTAGATTTTTCTAATTTTAATTTATTAAGATTTTATAGAAATTTACTTGAATACTCTTTTTTTATATTGCTATAATTTTAGGAATGATTACAATAGTATATATATTTTATGATATAATTTTTAGTGGAATATATCTAAGAGCTAGGGGTGAAACATATGGATTATGATGTGTTGATATTAGGTGGAGGAATCATAGGATGCTCTGTTGCATATGAGTTATCAAAGTATAACTTAAATATAGCTCTTATAGAGAAGGATTTTGATATTGCAGATGATGTTTCCTTTGTTAATACAGCAATTGTATATGACGGTTCTGAATGTAAGGACAATTTAATGAGTTACTTAGAGAATATGGGAAACATGATGTTACCTGAAATAACTAAAAAATTAAATGTTCCATTTAAGAGGGTAGGACATTTAACTATAGCTGATAATGATGAAACAGTTAGAATAGTTGAAGAGAACTATAAGAGAGCTAAATCAAGAGGAATAAATAATATTTATTTAATTGATGAAAAAAGAGCAAGAGAAATAGAACCTAACTATAAAGGTGAAATAAAGAAAGCTATGTACTCAGAAAATATAGCTGTTACAAGTCCATATGATTTAGCTATAGGATTTGCTGAAATAGCTTATGATAATGGAGTAAGCTTTAGACTAGAGGAAGTAGTTTTAGATATTCAAAGTATAGCTAAAGGCTTTAAAGTAACTACGAATAAGAATAAATTTACTTGTAGATTTGTTATAAACACAACTCCAAGTGAACATTATACTATAGATCAAGATAAGGATTATGAACAAAAAAATGCTTTAAAAACATATTATCTATTATTAAATGATGAAATAAAAGAGAAAACATCAAATATAGTTGTTAAATTAAAAAATGAAGAGGAGTTTATAATTCAAAAGAATACTGTTAATGGGGATACTTTAATAGGAATAAACTCAAACAATTCATTAGGTTTTATGAAGTCATTAAAAATAGCTAAAGAGATGATAAATAGCATTAGTAGAAAGCATGTTAAGGATATTTTCTATGATAATCATAATCAGGATAGACTAATTATAGATGATAGTAGAAAAAATAAAGGATATATAAAGGTTATGGGAAATCACTATGGTGAGGTTACTATAGCACCAGCTGTATCTAAGATAATATGCGATGAGATAATAGATAAATTAAATTGTAGTTTAAATAAAAACTTCGTAGATAAAAGAAGGGAATTCTATCGTTTTAGGGAATTATCTGATAATGAGAGAAATGAACTTATATCCTTAGATAAGAGATATGGAAAGATAGTATGCCTTTGCAATGGTATTAGTGAAGGAGAAATTGTAGACTGCATAAGACGTCCACTAGGGGCAAGAACTGTTGAGGGTGTAAAAAGAAGAACAGGTGCCACCTTTGGAACTTGTCATGGAGCTTACTGTATAAGCAAAATAATAAATATATTAGCAAGAGAGCTTGAAAAAAAGCCAACAGAAATAGTTGAGGATTCAAAGAATTCCAAGGTTTTAGCATCTAGAATTAAGGAATTTGATAGAGTCTAAAGGGGTGGTTTAATGCATAAAGATATATTTACTAGTGTGGTAAGAGTTAGAGGATCTAAAAAATATAATGTAGTTCCTGTAAAAAGTAATAAACCAGTTGAGATATCTAAGTGGATTGATTTTTCAAATGTTTTAAGTAGATTATATGTTGGAGTGCCAACTAAAAGTGGAAATGTGGTATGCAAAAATATAATGAATACTGGTGTAGACATTATATGCACAAAAAATCTACCAAAAGATAGTTAAGAATTGACAAAAAGCAAATATTAAAGTATATTTTTTATATATTATGTTTAAATTAATAATAAACCGTTGATCAGGCTAGTAATGTTATATATTGCTTTCAGAGAGCTAGTGGTTTTGGTGTGAACTAGTACAATATTTTCATGAATCCACCTGTGAGGGACTGTGATGAGCAGTACGGAATTAACCGTTAAAGTTTTTAAGAGGATAAAATCTTTTTTTGATTTTATCAATTAGGGTGGCAACGCGGAGTCTTTTCGTCCCTTTTTATAGGGAATGGAGGCTCCTTTTTTATATATTTTTTTAGTTAATAAAATTTTAAATATAAATAAGGTTCTTGAAAGGAGAATGGCAATGTTAGATTTAAAAAAGTTAAGAAGTAATACTGAAGAAGTGAAAAAAGCTTTATCTAATAGAGGAGAAGACTTTGATGTAAATGTTATAGACGAAGTTATAGCTTTAGATGAAGAAAGAAGAAAAATTTTAGTTGATGTTGAGGCTTTAAAGAAACAAAGAAACGAAGTATCAGCTGAAATTCCAAAGAGAAAAAAAGCTGGAGAAGACGTTACAGAAGTAATGGCTGAAATGAGAGAAATAGGAGATAAAATAAAGGCTGATGATGCTAAAGTTGCTGAGTTAAACGATAAAATTAACTATATAATGCTAAGAATTCCTAATATACCAAACCCAGCTGTTCCAGAAGGGGAAACTGATGAGGACAATGTTGAAATAAAAAGATGGGGAGAGCCTACTAAATTCAACTTTGAACCAAAAGCACACTGGGATTTAGGAACAGATTTAGATCTTTTAGACTTCGAAAGAGGAGGAAAAGTTGCTGGATCAAGATTTACAGTTTACAAAGGAATGGGTGCTAGATTAGAAAGATCTATAATCAACTACTTCTTAGATAAACATACATTTGAAAATGGATATACTGAAGTATTACCACCATACATGGTAAATAGAGATAGTATGACTGGTACTGGTCAACTTCCAAAATTCGAAGAAGATGCTTTCAAAGTAGAAAACAATGGATATTTCTTAATACCAACAGCTGAGGTTCCTGTAACTAATATGTACAGAAATGAAACTTTAGAGGGAGATAAACTTCCAATAAAACATGCTGCATATAGTGCTTGTTTCAGAGCAGAAGCTGGTTCAGCAGGAAGAGATACAAGAGGTCTTATAAGACAACACCAATTTAATAAAGTTGAGTTAGTTAAGTTCTGTAAACCTGAGCAAAGCTATGAAGAATTAGATAAATTAGTTCAAGATGCTGAATCTGTATTACAAGGTTTAGGATTACCATATAGAATAGTTAGAATATGTAAAGGTGATTTAGGATTCACTGCTGCATTAAAATATGATATAGAAGTTTGGATGCCAAGCTACAATAGATATGTTGAAATTTCAAGTTGTTCAAACTTTGAAGATTTCCAAGCTAGAAGAGCTAACATTAAATATAAAAATTCTCCAAAGGAAAAACCACAATTTGTTCATACATTAAATGGATCAGGGGTTGCTATTGGAAGAACTGTAGCTGCTATATTAGAAAACTATCAACAAGAAGATGGATCAGTAGTTATACCAGAAGCTTTAAAAGAATATATGAGATGTGATTTACTAAAATAATTACAGTTTCTTTTAGAAGAAATATATAATTAGATTTATAGTTATATATTAAAATAAATAAGTTTAGTATAGAGTTAAAAAAACGGTATTTTAATACCGTTTTTTTATTTTTTGTGTCAAAAAATAAACCATTAACATAGTATAAATTAGGTGAAATAAAAGTGAGGTGTAATTATTATGGATAATTGTAAATATAACTATAAATGTAATTGTGAATGTAATTGGGATAAATATGAGGATAATTGTCATAAATGCAGAAAGTTAGAGAAAGTAGCTGAAGAGTTAACTAGAGAATCTGCTGAACTTAATGAAGCAGTTGAAGAAAAATTTGAAGGTATAAAATACATTCAAAAAGAGATTGATGAATTAGAAGAAAGATTAGAATGTTTAAGAAAAAAACAAAAATCTTTATTCTGTGAAGCAATGGAACTAGATAGGGAATTAGACAAGACAGTTTTTGAAGCTTTTAAACACTTATTTGCTACAATTGAATGCTATAAAAAATGCAAAAATAATGAAAAACCTGAAAGACCAGAAAAACCTGACAAACCAGGAAGACCTGGATGTGGTTGTAAATATTGCTGTAAGGATAGATAATAAACTTATTTTTGTATAGGTTTTAAATTTTATATAAAAGATACTGTATTTAAATCAAATATAGTATCTTTTATTTTTATTTTTTTTATAAAAAAAGTATTGACATAAATTTAAACCGTTGATATAATAATTATCGTACCGCGGAGAGATGGTCGAGTTGGTTTAAGGCACCGGTCTTGAAAACCGGCGTGCGTGTGAGCGTACCATGGGTTCGAATCCCATTCTCTCCGCCATTTTTTTTATAAAAAATAAAAATGGGATATTATGGAGAATTACTCAAGTGGCTGAAGAGGCTCCCCTGCTAAGGGAGTAGGTCGGGCAACCGGCGCCCGGGTTCAAATCCCGGATTCTCCGCCAAAGCATCTAGTTTTACTAGGTGCTTTTATTTATGTTTAATGTAAAATAATTTGAAGAGACATTTACTTTATAAAGTATTTTAGATAAACTTCTTTATGTAATTAATAAGTCTTAAAAACAGGTTTAAGCAAAATATTTTTATAATTTATTAAATACAAAAATTGTTAATATAAAATTTATAGATAATATAATCTTGTTTGTAGTTAAAAATGTATAATTTAATTATATGAATTTTATTGGGAGGAGATATTTTGAAAGGATCATCAGGGCCAGTTAGACCTAAAAAAACAAAAAGATCAACAGCATATACACTATCTTTATATTTAGGATGGAGTAGTATTTTTGCAGCACTATACTTTTTTATTGTAGGATTACCTTTTTCAATTCCTGGTATTATTGCTGGTTACATAGCTTTTAAAAAGCACAATGAAGGTAAATTACCATTAATATTAAATATAATAGGATTTCTTTTAACAGTATTTACTTGGGTATTATTTATGAAGATACCATTAAAATAATTATTAAGAAAAAAGATACTATAATGGAATAAAAAATAGTATCTTTTTTTATAAAAAAGTAGTTGACATATAAAATGAAAATGATATAATAATAAATGTGTCAAACATGGAGAGATGGTCGAGTTGGTTTAAGGCACCGGTCTTGAAAACCGGCGTGCGTGTGAGCGTACCATGGGTTCGAATCCCATTCTCTCCGCCACAAGTGGAGAATTACTCAAGTGGCTGAAGAGGCTCCCCTGCTAAGGGAGTAGGTCGGGCAACCGGCGCCCGGGTTCAAATCCCGGATTCTCCGCCAAAAGCATCTAGTTTTACTAGATGCTTTTTTTGGCTTAATTTTTATTTCTTTTAGAGAAGTCATGTTCTCTAAGACATTCCTTAATAAATAGTTTAAGCTTTTCATTATCTTCATTTAGAAGTTCAATAAACGCTTCCTTAAAAACCTTTTTAAAAAATCCAGTAAGTAATATATAAATAATAAAAGTAAAAAATATAAAATAAAGAAATGTACTCATATAGATTTCCCCTCCTTAATTAAAAAATATTATACCATAAATTTGAATTTAAGTAATTAAGAGTAATTAAAATAAAGAATTTTTATGAAATTTAACTAATTAACATAGTATTATTCCTAAGAATATTCCTAAGAATATTCCTAAGAAAAGTGATTTGAATTAGATTTATTTTCAATAAAGTTTAAATTATTTATCATAGAGCATATATTAATCCAAGAAAAATATAAATATATATGAAGCAGTATTTTATGGAGTTATGAATGAAAGTTGAAAAACTAAATGATATTAAAAATAATTCTAAGGAAATTATTTTTAATAGTAATTCTAAAATAGTCTTATTTAGTGATTGCCATAGGGGAGATGGCACATATAAAGATAGTTTAGCTCCTAATATCAACATTTATCTATCAGCTATAAGGTATTATTATAAAAATAAATTTACTTATATAGAAGTTGGAGATGGTGATGAATTATGGAAGTTTAAAGATATACAAGAGATATATGATATGAATTATGAAATCTATGAAGTTTTAGAAGAATTTAAAGAAAAAAATAGACTTTATATGATATATGGAAATCATGATAAAGATAAGAGTAAGATAAAATTTTTAAGGAAAAACAAGAGAAGAAATAGGTTTAATCACTCTGCTTCAGATTTTTATAGTACTTTAAAGATATATGAATCTTTAGTACTAGTGCATGAAGAAAGTAAAAAAGATTTTTTTGTAATTCATGGTCATCAAATAGACTTTTTAAATAATGAATTAGCTTTTTTATCAAAATTTTTAGTGAGATATGTTTGGGCTATTTTAGAGGCTTTTATGGGGTTTAAAGATCCTACAAGTCCTGCAAAGAGTAATAATAAAAGAAATTTATTTGATGAGAAAATAAGCAAGTGGGCAGAGGAAAATAAAACTAGAGTTATTTTAGGACATACACATAAAACACTATTTCCTAAAAGTAGGAATGAATCAACATACTTTAACATAGGGTGCTGTGTATTACCTAGAACTATTACAGCTATAGAAATTGAGCGTGGCGAGATTTCACTTATAAAGTGGACAATAAAGGCTGATGAAAAGGGATCTCTTTTTGTTGGAAGAGATATTATAGGTGGGCCTATTAGAATAGAAAATTATTAAAGAAAAAACTCTAATGTTATACACAAAAAACATTAGAGTTTTATATTTTCTGTTGATAATTTCAATTTTTATGTTAATAAATTATATTTTAATTATCATTCTTTCCATTATCTTTTACTTCTTTATGGTGTGCTTTTTTCTCTTTTTCTTCTCTTTCTTTCTCTTCAAGGAAACATGCCATTGGATTGCCAAGCTTAGTTTCAATTTCAGCTGTAGTATCCATAAATTTTTTGAAAGTATCACCTATTTTCATTTAAAACACCCCTTATTGGTTAATAACCATCTTTATGATTATTTATGATTTCACCATTATTATATAATGTATTGTAATCTATTTCTATAATAAAATGCCTTATATATTTTTTTTGTCATATTGCTATTTAAAAGGCATAATTAAGTATAAAATGTTATTATAAGAGGTAATAATTTGGAAATATATAAATAAATTTCGAGGTGTAAATATGGGCTTAAAAATTATATATGGAAGAGCAGGTTCTGGTAAAAGTACTTTTTGTATAAATCAAATAAAAAAGAAAATAAATAATTCACCTAATAATAAATTAATTTTACTTGTCCCAGAACAATTTACTTTTCAAACTGAGAATAAAGTGTTAAATGCCATAGGAGAAAGGTATGTTTTAAATGCTGAGGTTCTTAGTTTTAAAAGACTTGCTCACAATGTTTTTAATGAATGTGGAGGAGCAACTAGAACTATTATGGGGGATGCTGGTAAAAGCATGCTTATTTTTAAGGTACTAGAAGATTTAGGGGATAATATGACTGTGTTTAAAAATGCTTCTAGACAAAAGGGCTTTATAGACATAGCATCAAAGACAATAACTGAGTTTAAAAAGTATAATGTTAATAATGAAGTTTTAGATTTAACTATTAATGAAATAGAAGATGAAAATCTAAAAATGAAGATGGAAGAATTAAAGGATGTTTTTAATGAATTTAACTCAAGACTTCATGAGGGATATGTTGATGAAGAGGATCAACTTTTACTATTAAATGAAAAGTTAGATGGATGTTCTTTATATGATGGAGCTGAAATTTGGATAGATGAGTTTAGTTCCTTTACTCCAAATCAGTTAAGTGTTATAGGAAAATTATTAAAAAGAGCTAAAAGTGTTAACATAACTTTATCCATAGATGAGGTAAATTCACCTAAAGGGGAAAGTGATCTGTTTGTTGCTACAAAAAATACAGAAAAAAGATTAATGAATTTAATACAAGAAGAAGGAATTGCTTTTAATGGATATATTGATTTAAACGAAGATATTCCCTATAGATTCAAAGAGAATAAGGAATTAGCACATATAGAAAGGCAACTCTATGCATATCCTTTTAAACAGTATAGAGGGAAAAATAATAGTTTAAGGCTTTATAGAGCAAATAATAATTACGATGAAATAGAGTTTGTAGCTAAGGATATATTAAGACTTGTTAGAGAGAAGCAATACAGATTTAAGGATATTTCAGTAATATGCAGAGATGTAGATAATTATGAGAAGGTTGTATCAGCTATTTTTGCAGAGTATGAGATTCCTTATTATATAGACAAAAAGATAGATATAGCTAGTAATCCACTTATTGTTTTTATAAACTCAGCAGTAGATATAATAAGCAAGAATTGGACTTATGAAAGTATGTTTAAATATCTTAAAACTGGACTTATTAAAGAGTTTAGAGGGATTGAAGGAGCAGAGCTTATTGATGAACTAGAAAACTATGTATTGGCCTATGGAATAAAGGGCAAAAAGTGGATGGAAGAATGGGTTAACTATAGTTCTAGCATTTTAAAAGAAGAAGAGATATCAGAGGAAAATAAGCAAAGATTAGAGAGATTAAATGATATTAGAGAGACTATAGTAAATCCTTTAGATGAGTTTAACAAAGAGTGCAAAGGAAAGAAAACCTTAAAGGAATTTGCCACAATTTTATATGAATTTTTAGACTCTAAATTAGATATTATGGATACCCTAGATAAATATGTTGAGTATTTCAATGAAAATGATATGGCTATTGAGGCAAAGGAGTATTCTGAGGTAAGAGATATTTTCATAGATGTTTTAGAGCAGGCAGTTGATGTTCTAGGAAATGAAGTTATGGATTTAAATGAATTTATGAAGGTATTAAATATTGGATTATCTCAATATGAAATGGGATTAATTCCTGTAGCCTTAGATCAAGTAAATATAGGAGATATCACAAGAATAAAAAGTAGAGGAACAAAGGCTTTATACATTATAGGAGTAAATGATGGGGTGCTCCCTTCAGCTAGCAAAGAAGAAGGAATATTATCAGATAATGATAGAGAAATTTTACTTGAAAAAGGAATTTCATTAGCTTCAGATACTAGAACTAAAATCTTTGAAGAACAATTTTTAGTTTATACAGCCTTTACCATAGCAGAGGAATACTTAGTTGTTACTTATCCTTTAGCAGATTTTGAAGGTAAATCTCAAAGACCTTCTATTATAGTTCATAGACTTAAAAAGATACTTCCAAATGTAAAGGAAGAAAGTGAAGGCTTTAAATTAGTAAATGATAAGTATGAGAAGATTTCTGCTAAAATTCCTACTTTAAATGAGCTTATGATAGCAATTAGAAAAAATTATGATGGTGCTGAGATAGAGGACTATTGGAAATATGTTTATGATTGGTATTTAAGAGAACCTAAGTGGAAAGAAAGAATAGAGTATGTAAAGAAGGGTCTTGAATACACTAATTTAGAAAATAATATTTCAAAAGAAAAGGCTAAAAAGCTTTATGAAGATAATAAAAATAAAATTTCACTAAGCGTTTCAAGATTAGAGAGGTATGCCCAGTGTCCATTTGCTTACTATATACAATATGGATTAAAGGCTAAGGACAGAAAAATATATGAGTTTACGGCACCTGATTTAGGTAGCTTTATGCATGAAATATTAGATGAGTTTACCAATGAAATTAAAGAAAAAGATTTAAAATGGAGTGATTTAAGCAAGGAGAATTGCAGAAACATAATAAATTCTTTAGTTGATAATCAGGTTAAAAATAATAAGTCATCCATATTAAATAGTTCAAAGAGATATTCTTATTTCACAGATAGATTTAAGAGAATTCTTACAAAATCAGTTATGGTAATTAGTGAACAGATGAAGAGAAGTGACTTTGAAATTTATAAAAATGAATTGGCCTTTGGATTTTCTAAAGATGTGAATTCAATAAAACTAGACCTTCCTTCAGGAGAAAGTTTTTATTTAAATGGAAGAATAGATAGAGTTGATAAATTAAATTTAGATGGTGAAACCTATTTAAGAATTATAGATTATAAAACTGGCTCTAAAAAGTTTGACTTAAATAAATTTTATAATGGACTTCAAATGCAACTTTTAGTTTATTTAGATGCCCTTATAAATAATTCAGAAAATATAGTTGAAAATCAAGCTATGCCAGGGGCAATACTTTATTTTAGAATAGACGATCCTATATTAAAGTCTAAGGGAGATTTAACAGAAGAAGAAATAAAAAGTGAGGTTTTAAAAGAGTTAAAATTAGAAGGTCTTTTACTAGACGACGTAAAAGTTGTTAAGGCAATGGATAATACTTTAGAACCTGGAACACACTCTCTTATAATACCTGCAAACATGAAAAAGGCAGGAGATTTAGGAAAAAATAAAGCTTTAATAACCATGGAGCAGTTTGAATTATTAAGGAAGTATGTAAATGAAAAAATGGTTGAGATATGCCAAAACATGATAGAAGGTAAAATTGATATAGAACCATGTAAAGAAAATAAAAATATAGTGTGTGATTATTGCAATTACTCACATATATGCCAGTTTGATTCTAGTTTAGAAGACAATAGATACAAAGTTATTCCAAAGAAAAAAGATGAAGACATATGGAAGAGTATAAATGAAAAAGTAGGTGGTGAAGTAAATGGGGACTAAATGGACTGAAGAACAAGAATTAGCTATAAATACTAGAAAATGCAATCTTTTAGTAGCGGCTGCGGCTGGATCAGGAAAAACTGCTGTATTAGTTGAAAGAATTATAAAAATGATAACAGAGGGTGAAAATCCTGTTGATATAGATAAGTTACTAGTTGTTACATTTACTAATGCTGCTGCCTCTGAAATGAGAGAGAGAATAGGTGATGCAATTTCTAAAGCTTTGGAGAAAGATCCTAGTTCTGAAGTGCTTCAAAGACAATTAGCTCTTTTAAATAGAGCTAGTATAACAACTATGCATTCTTTTTGTTTAGAAGTTATAAAAAATAATTTCCACTTAATAGACTTAGACCCAGGTTTTAGAATAGGAGATCAAACAGAATGTGAGCTTATAAAGCAAGATATTTTAGTAGATCTTTTTGAAGATATGTATGCTAAAGATGATGAGTGCTTTAAAGATTTAGTTGAGGCTTATGGTGGAAGCAAAAGTGATGATAATTTAAATAGCATAATATTAAAATTCTATAATTTTATAATGAGTGGTCCTTGGCCAGAGGCTTGGTTAAAGGATAAGGTAGAGGAATTTAATATAAATTCTATAGAGGAACTTGAAGGTAAGAAGTGGATAGAGGTCTTAAAGGAAAGTATAATTTTAGATTTAAATAATGCTTATTCAATGCTTACTCAAGCTAGTGATATAGCTGAAATGGGGGGAGGACTTGAGCCTTATTTAGTAAATATATATCCTGAAATAATTCAAGTTGAAGAGCTTAGAATTGCTTTAAGTGAAGGAATAGTAAAGTTTTATAATAAGCTTATGGGAGCAAGTTTTGGAAGGCTAAAATCAGTTAGAAAAGCTAGTGTCGATGATGAAAAAGCCTTAGAAAAAACTAAAAGTCTTAGAGATGAAAGTAAAAAAATAATAGAAAATTTAAGGGATAATGTTTTTGAAACTTCTTTAGAAGAAGCTGTTTTAGGAATGAAAAAGATGTATCCTTTAATGAAATGTTTAAGTGGTTTAGTAATTAAATTTTCTAATAGATATAGAGATAAAAAAAGAGAAAAGGATATTTTAGATTTTAATGACTTAGAGCATCTTTGTTTAGAAATATTAATAGATAAAGATGAAGAGGGGAATATAAAACCTTCACAGGTTGCCTTAGAATTTAAGGATAAATTTGAAGAAGTTTTAGTTGATGAATATCAAGATAGTAATACAATTCAAGAAACTATTGTAGGAATGGTATCAAGAAGAGATATAGAAAATCCTAATGTATTTATGGTTGGAGATGTTAAACAAAGTATATATAAGTTTAGACAGGCAAATCCAGAACTTTTCTTAGAGAAATATATTAATTATAGAGAGTTTGAAGATTCTAATAGAAAAATAATGCTTTATAAAAACTTTAGAAGTAGAGAAGAAATTATAAATGGAGTAAACTATATATTTAAAACCTTAATGAGCAATACTGTAGGAGAGCTTGAATATGATGAAAAAGAGGCTTTAAACCTAGGGGCATCCTATGGGGAGTTAAATGAGGAAAATGTAGAGAAAGAATATATAGATGAAATAGAAAATTTAAAGGTTGCTTGTGATATAGAGCTAAACATATTAAATAAAGCAGGTAACAAGGATTATAGCAATGATGATGAACTAGGGGAAGAGGAAGAAGATTTAGATAGCATACAGCTAGAAGCTAGAATAATTGGCAAAAAGATTAATGAGCTAATGAATCCTGAAGATGGAAGTCACTATATGGTTTTTGATAAGGATTTAGGGAAATATAGAAAGATTAAATACAAGGATATTGTTATCTTACTTAGAGCAACTAAGAACTGGGCAGAAACCTTTGTTGATGAGCTAGGGACTTATGGAATACCTGTTTATGCTGACACAGGAACAGGATATTTTCAAACTATTGAAATCAGAACTATATTGGCCTTATTACACATAATAGATAATCCAATGCAAGATATTTATATACTATCTGCCTTACGTTCACCAATATTTTCATTTACATCTGAAGAATTTGCAGATTTAAGATTATTAAATAGAGATAAATACTTCTTTGAAATAATAAAGGAAGTTGTAGATGGAACTTATGATGAAAGTATATCTAAAGATTTAAAAGGAAAGTGTAAGTACTTCTTAGATTATTTAAATAAGTGGAGAGAAAAGGCAGCATATATGCCAATAGATGAATTTATTTGGTTCTTATATTCTGATACATCATACTATGGGTATGTTGGAACAATGCCAAATGGAGTTCAACGTCAGGCAAATTTAAGAATACTATTCCAAAGAGCAAAGCAATATGAATCAACTAGTTTTAAGGGATTATTTAATTTTATAAACTTCATAAATAAGCTTAAGAAGTCTTCTGGAGATATGGGAAGTGCAAAGATTCTTGGAGAAAATGAGAATGTTGTAAGGATAATGAGTATTCATAAGAGTAAAGGGCTAGAATTCCCAGTTGTTATATTAGGGGGAACAGGAAAGCAATTTAACAAGATGGACTTAAGAGAAGATATACTTCTTCATGAAACCTTAGGTATAGGAACAAATTGTATAGATGTTAAGAAGAGGATAAAGTATGATACTCTTCAAAAGCACGCTATAAAGAAAAAATGTGAATTAGAAGTTTTATCAGAGGAAATGAGAATACTTTATGTTGCCTTTACAAGAGCTAAGGAAAAATTAATTATAACTGGTGCTGTATCAGATTTAGAAAAGTCTTGTGAAAATTGGTGCAAAGCTTCAGCTTCTTCAGAGGATAATAGAATAAACCCTGGAAATGTTTTAAAGGGAAAGAGTTATTTAGATTGGATTGGAATGGCTTTAACAAAGCACAAGGATGGAGATGCTATAAGAAATATTGGTAATGGAGATATAACTTTAAATTTAGATGATAAATCTAATTGGAGTTTTAAAAGCTGGGATAGAAGTGAGCTTTTAGAAACAAATAACAATAAAAAAGAAAAAAATAATATTGATATTTTTGAAAGTAATAATTGGATTGAATCTAAAAAAGATATAAAAGAGGTTATAGAAATAAGAAATAGACTAGGCTTTAAATATAAATATATAGATTCTTGTAATACTCCTTCAAATATTTCTGTAACTGAATTAAAGAGAGCTCATCAAGAAGAAGAGTTTATGCAAGAAAGTTATAATATTATTGATAATGAAAGCAGTGAAGAAAATAAAAAAGAAAAAATAAAAAGAAAACCAAGATTTATGGAGGAAAGACAGGAAGAATTCTCAGCAGCTAAGAAGGGGACTATAACTCACTTTGTAATGCAACATATTGATTTAGATAAGGTAACTTATATAGATGAAATAAGAGAAGAAGTTCTTAAAATGGTAAAAAAAGAGCTTTTAACAGAAGAAGAAGGAAAAGTGGTAAATGTATTTAAAATACAGAAATTCTTTAAAAGTGATTTAGGACAGAGAATGTTAAACTCATATAAATCTGATAAAAAGGTATATAGAGAACTACCTTTTATAACTGAGATTCCAAGTAGTATTATAGAAAAAAATCTTGATCCTAAAATCTATGGAGAGGAAAAAGTAAGATTACAGGGTATTATAGATGCCTTCTTTGAGGAAGAGGATGGATATGTTCTTTTAGATTATAAAACTGATTATGTTAAAGAGGGAGAGGAAGAAGACTTCATAAATAAATATAAAATTCAAATTAACTTATATAAAGACACATTGAATAAAATTTTAGGGGAAGAAGTTAAGGAAGCTTATCTGTATTCCTTCTATCTTGAAAAAGAATTAAAAATAAGCAAGGAATAATTTCCTTGCTTATTTTTCTATGTTTAGAGTAGATAACTTTAATTATATGAATAAAATTGCTTACTAAGGTTCAGTAAGTCTTCCTTATTGTTTAACTCTGGTGTTTGCATTACATTTTCAAGAAGAAAATTTAATATAACACCTATATTTTTTCCAGGTTTAAAATTAAGTTCGGTAATTAAGTCATTTCCTGTTATGGCTAAGTCCTTAATAAATATGGGTTCCTTTGAAGCTAATATATCAGAAACCCTGTTTTTTAATATATCTATACACTCAGTATCATATTCATCCATGTAAGATAAATATGATTTTTGTAAATCTAATAAATCAAAGATATTTTCAGTTCCAACTGAATTTATAAGTAGTTTTAGTTTTTTTCTTGTCATATTACATGAAATATTATTTATATTTTCTACTAAGTTGCAAGTATCATTGATTGTATTATTATCATATTTAAGTTTCTTTAATATAGTTCTGCACTTCTCAACTGCATTTTCAGAATTAAAAACTTTATAGAATAATCCTGCTAATCTTACATGAAGCTTTTTAGGAAGTGAATTTATTAATCCATAAGTATCATGAATATCATCATATAAATCATAGCAATTTATTAGTTTTAAATTCTTAAATTCCTCAACTAAAAAGTCAGAAAATCCTAGCTTTCTAAGAAGCATAAGACCTCTATCAGGATCATTGCTTAGAATGATTTTAGTGAATTCGCTTTGAATTCTTTCCATGCTTATATTTTTTATTAATTTAAAATTCTTTCTTATAGATTCAGCAGTTAATTTTTCTATTTTAAAGTTTAATTGACAACTAAATCTAATTGCTCTAAGCATTCTTAAGGCATCTTCAGAGAAGCGTTTATCAGGATCTCCAACGCATCTTATTAATTTGTTTTTTAGATCTTCTTTTCCATTAAAACAATCCTTAAATCCTAAATATGGGCTATATGCCATTGCATTTATAGTAAAATCTCTTCTTGATAAATCTTCTTCTATATTAGAAACGAACTTTACGTCTTTAGGTTTTCTATTATTTAAATATTCCCCATCTACCCTATAAGTAGTTACTTCATAAGGATTTTTATCGATTAAAACTGTTACTGTTCCATGTTTAATACCAGTAGGAATAGTTTTATCAAAAAGCTCTTCTATTTTTTCAGGGAATGCATTGGTTGTAATATCATAATCTTGAGGTTTTTTATTTAATAAAGAATCTCTTACACAACCACCAACTATAAAGGCTTCAAAACCATTAGAGTCAAATTTCTCTAAGATATATTGGACATTGTTAGGTAATTTCATTAACATGTCACCTGCTACTCAAAATATGGTCAAACATATCCATATTGAGAATTTTCCTTCTTCATTGAACCTCGCCTTGCGTTAAGCTACTACGATTTTGTATGGTTCTCCAAAGGCTTAAATTCCGAAGTAAGCCCTCCGTACATATATAAGTGCTTTTAATTTTAAGCTATCTTATATTCTTTAGCATTTTTAAGATTAATACTTGCGTTTAAATCTCTATCAATAATAAATCCACAACTACATTTGTAAACTCTGTCTGATAGTTTCAAATCCTTCTTAATCTCACCGCAGTTACTACAAATCTTTGATGATGGATAAAATCTATCAACTATTCTAAGTTCTATATTATTTTGTTTGCATTTAGACATTAGTTTAGTTTTAAATTCAAAAAACTTCTGACTTGCAATAGCTTTAGATAAATGCTTATTCTTCAGCATATTAGAGACTGCTAAATCTTCAATTGTTATATAGCTTGGTTTTTGCTTTATAATTGAAGATACTATTTTATTTATATAATCAGTTCGTATATTTCTTAATTTCTGATGAAGTTTTTGTACTTTGACTACTTGTTTTTGAATATTTTGACCAGTAGCTCTCCTTTCTTTTTTATATATAAATTTTAAACTTTCATATTTCTTTGAAAGTTTTCTTTGTTCTCTTTTTAATTTCTTTTCTAGCTTTTTTACAGTATAAGTCCTATTTATATTTTTGAATTTATTCCCATTTGAACATATGGCAAATTCCTTAATACCCAGGTCAATTCCTATACCTTCATTAGTACACTCATATACTTCTTCATTATTTTCTTCAACTAGTATAGATACATAATATCTATCTGCTTTTTGGCTAACTGTACCACTTTTGACTATTGAATTTATAGGAATATATCCAAACTCTTTTAGTCTTACCCATCCAAGTGTTGGTATTTTAACTCTATGTCTTTCTAAAGTCCAATCGGTTTTATTATTCTTAGGAAAATACGCTTTTACATCTTGATTTTTCTTTTTCTTGAACTTAGGAAAGCCTTTAGATTTTTTAAAGAAATCTCTAAATGCTTTATCTCCATTCATAATAGCTTGTTTAGTAGCTTTTGAAGATACTTCTTTAATCCAATTCATCTCTTGATTATTGGGAATATACTCATTATTTAACCATTTTGAAAAATCCATGCCACTAACAAATTTTCCTTCTCTCTTGTAAATTTCTTTATTACGAGCAATATAAAAGTTATATATAAATCTTGATGCACCAATAGTTCGGTGTATTTTAGACTTTTGTTCATTGGTAGGATTAATCTCTATTTTGTAAGCTCTTTTCAACTTCTTCATCCTCTCTAATCTTTTTTGAATCCTCAATAACTTCATTTACTATTATTCCTTTAGTATTAGAATATTATCTAATAAATTCAATTTGATTTTTTAAATCATCTTTTTGCTCAGAAGCTGAAACTCGTGTATAAATATTAATTCTGCAAATTCTTTTGGCTTATAGTGTTTACTAATATAATCACATCTTTTTGTGATTATATTATGAAATATTATAATATATTTTATTGCATTTCTAGTAACTAAAGAGTATCTCCTAGTAGTTATTTTATCAATTAATATAAAATTTAGCTATAAATAGAGTACTTATTTGTTTACAAAAAATAATAATATGCAATAATTAAAATAGAGATTAAAATGGAAAGAAAGGATAGACTTATGGAAATACCGGTAAAAAAAATAGGTGAGTTCGTTAAAGGAGAAAGAGTCCAAGGTTTTTTTCTTTTAAAATCAGTTACTTTAAAAACTACTAATTCTGGTGGAAAAAAATATTTAGATTTAGTTTTAAGTGATAAAACTGGTGATATATTAGGTAAAGTATGGGAGATTAAACCTGAGCATGAAGAGTTAAAAAGCAATACAGTATTTAAGATTAGAGGTACGGTGAATAGTTGGCAGGGAACTTTACAGTTAAAAGTAGAACAGGCTAGCAAAGTTACTGAAGAAGATAATATAAACTTAGATGATTTTGTTCAGAGTGCGCCATATACTAGCGATGAAATGTTTAATACTATAAAAGACACTGTTGATAATGTGAATGATGTGGATATAAAAGATATTCTAAATAGAGTTTTAGAGATTAATAAGGATAAACTTATGTACTATCCAGCAGCAAAGTCAAATCATCACTCTATAAAGGGTGGACTTTTATATCATATAACAACTATGTTAAAGTTAGCTGAGAATATTTGTGGAATATATGATTTCTTAAATAGAGATTTGGTTTATGCAGGGGTAATACTTCATGATATGGCTAAAATCAAAGAGATGTCTTCTAATGAAATGGGAATAGTGGATGAATATACTTTAGAAGGAACTTTACTTGGGCATATTACTCAAGGAATAAAGGAAATTGAGGTAATAGGAAAAGAAGTTAATGCAGATAGCAAGATTATAATGTTACTTCAACATATGGTCTTATCACATCACTATGAGCCTGAATACGGAAGTCCTGTTAAACCTCTTATACCAGAAGCTGAGATGTTACATTATTTAGATGTAATGGATGCTAGAATGTACGATATGAAAAAGGCAATTAAGGAAACTAAGGAAAATGAATTCTCAGAAAGAATTTGGTCTTTAGATAGTAGAAGAATATACAATCACGGAATGTATGAAAAAAATAATTAAAAAAAACAGCTCATAATGAGCTGTTTTTTATTATTTACTTAAGATTTTTATTGAGATTTTAATATTTTTTTATTTAATAGGAATCATTAATATTTCAGTGATTTAAATAATTTAATTCATTAGTAGATACTTTGATATACAAAGAGCAGTAGCAGCTAAACAACCATTAAAATCGTGATATTTTTTTATTATAAAATTTTGTTTTTCATTATCTGATAATAAATTAATATTTTGATTTAAGGATTCTTTTAGCAAGTCTACTAATAGTGGTTCATTAAACAATTCACTATGAATTATTACTTTATCTGAATCAATCATCATAGATAAATTATTTATAGTAATCGATATATATCTAACTGCTGAGTTAAGTATTGTTATTACCCCTTCATCTCCTAATTTATATGCTTTTAAAATAGATTCTATTGTTATTTCATCTCTTGAAGAAACTAATTGTTTTAGATAAGTATTATTTGAGTTATCAAATAATATTTGAGATTTCTTTATAATACAAGATTCACTTCCATAAGTTTGTAGACAACCTCTTTTACCACACTCGCATAATTCTCCATTAGGATGAACAACTATATGTCCTATTTCTCCTACAAGAAGATTATTTTCAGCATAAAGCTTTCCGTTATACATATATGAACAAAACATCCCTCTACTTATATGAAAGAATATAAAATTATCATTATTATTATTACTTTCAAATAACCTTTCAGCTAATGTCATACACTTGACATTATTTTTAAAATAAACTGGTAAAGTAATAGTTTTAAATAGCTCTTTTAAATTGAAATTTTTCCAAAATGCATTATTAGTAATTATACGTTTGTTTTTTTCATCAAAATGTCCAGGAAGAGCAATACCAATAGCCTGAGGGTTATATTCTTTACAAGACTCAATAAACTCATTTAATTTACAAATATAAAAAGATTCTGTTAGTTGGTTTAATTCAATAACATTTTTCTTAAATATTTCACCAGTATTATTAGCAAGACAAAATGAAATATATTTTGTTGATAATTCAGAGCCTATATAGAAGCTATGGTTAGGAGTAATATTTAATAATATCTTTTTTCTACCAGATTTATTTTGTGGTGATAAGTCTTCTCCAACTTCATGAATAAGTTTTTCGTTAATCATATTATAGGTTATCTCACTAACTGTTGCTGGAGTAATACCTGTTTCCTTTGAAATTTCAATTCTAGAAATAGGACCTTTAGAATAAATTTTATCTAATATTTTAAATCTTAATTCTTGCTGCTTTTTTGTAAGTTTCATGTATAATCTCCTCTATTTTAATATATTAAAATAAATTTTATAAATAGGATTTAATTAATTATTTATAAATTATAAAAAATAAAATACAATATAACTATTTACATTGATAAATAGTTAGTTATAAAAATATTATATACCTTTTTATGGATGCAATATAAACAAATTTATAAGCGTAATTAAGTATAATAATGAAATTTCATTCCTATCAATTATAACTCTTAATAATAAATTATAAAATATAATTTATTAACTAATATACAAAAAGAAAATAATAAAAATATTAGTATGAGATAAATTATTGAGTTTAATATAGAATTATATAAATAAATTAGTAGTTTGCTCTTAAATTAATAGAGTACATTTATTATAAAATATAATTAAAAAATACAAAAAAACATTTACATTTAGATAAAATTGATATATTATATATTTAATGATTATAAAATATAATAATGTAAATGTTTTATATGTTATAATTATTTATAATTTATTATTAAAATTAGGGGTTGAAAAAGTTTATGAAGAAAAATGAGTCTTTTTTAGAAACAAAGATGTTACCTATTGCAGCTAAAATAGGATCTAACAAAATACTAATTTCAATACGTGATGGTATTACATTAAGTATGCCTCTTATAATTATTGGTTCATTGTTTCTTGTAATAGCTAGTTTTCCAATAAAAGCATGGACTGATTGGTTAACATCCTTAGGAATTGATGCTTATTTATGGAAGGGTGTAGATAGTAGTTTTGGATTAATGGGGTTAATAACTAGTTTTGGAGTTGCCAATAGTTTAGCACGTCAATATAAAGTAGATGGTGTATCCGCAGGGGTTATTTCTTTATCTTCTTTTATTGTTGTAACTCCTTTTGTTTCAGCAGAAGCTGGTTCAGGAATTCCGGTTGGATATATGGGTAGTAAGGGACTATTTGTTGCTATGATAGTAGGTATAATTTCTGCTTTGATTTTTAAAGAATTTATAAAACGTGATATTCAAATTAAATTACCAGATTCAGTACCGCCAGCAGTAGCTAGAAGTTTTAGTGCACTTATTCCTGGCTCGGTTATTATAACTTTATGGTTAATAATTTTTGCAGTTCTTGAAACTATTAATATAGGGAATATACATGATTTAATGCTAATAGTTTTAGGAGGCCCTTTGGGATTACTTGGAAATAACATATTTGGAACAATTTTTGCGATACTGTTAAATAGTTTATTCTGGTTTGTTGGAATACATGGTGGAAATGTTGTAAATAGCATTCTTAATCCAATTTGGTTAATGAATTCTGATGCAAATAGATTATTATTCCAAGCAGATAACGCAGCTAATTTACCTAATATTATTACAGCTCAGTTTATGGATAATTTCGTTTATATTGGTGGTGGTGGTGCCACAATTGGATTAGTAATTGTTATTGCTGTTATGGCTAGAAAAAAGAGAGCAAGCAAAGTAACAAAGGCTATGGCACCATTAACTTTAGCACCTGGAATATTTAATATAAATGAACCAGCTATGTTTGGATTACCAATAGTGATGAACTTTTCATTATTAATACCATTTATTTTAGCTCCAATAGCTAATGCAGTAATAGCTTACTCAGCTATGGCATCGGGACTTGTTGCTAAAACAACAGGAATTGCGGTTTCATGGACAATGCCTCCTATTATTAGTGGATTTCTTACAACTGGAGGTCATATAAGTGGATCTATTTTGCAGATTATATTGATAATTGTTGATATATTAATTTATTGGGGATTTTATAAAGTAGTAGAAAAAAGAAATTTAGAATTAGAGTCAGTACAGAATAATTAAATTATTATATAAATTTATGGTTAATTAAAAAAAGAGATTGGAGATAATAATTATGGGAAAAAGATTGATTAGTTCAAATGCTTCAGAAATATTAAAAATGAATGCTGCTGAATTAAAACAAAGTATTAAAGCTAGTGAGGGAAGAACTATAATTTCAGAAAATGTGGTTATTAGAGAATCATTTATAGGTGATATTACTAATTCTGAAATTGCTAGAGCTTTTGGAGCGGATTTAATTTTGCTTAATTGTCTAGATGTTTTAAATCCAAAAGTTTTTGGGTTAGATGTAAAAGAGGGTTCATTTGTTGATGAATTACATCGTTTGGTAGGACGTCCAATTGGAGTTAATTTAGAACCTGTAGATTTAAGTGCAGATATGTCTGAAGACATTTATACTATAAGTAAAGGTAGACAAGCTACTCTTGAAACAATTAATGAAATTGAAAAGCTTGGTATGGACTTTGTTTGCTTTACTGGAAATCCAGGAACAGGAGTTACTAATTTACAAATAGAAAAAACAATTAGTTTAGCTAAAGAAAATTTTTCAGGACTTATAATTGCAGGTAAGATGCATGGAGCAGGGGTCAATGAACCTGTTGCCGATATAAAGGCTGTTGAGAGATTTATAGAAGCTGGAGCAGATATTATATTAGTGCCTGCAGTTGGGACAGTACCTGGATTTGATGATAGCGAATTAAAGGAAATTGTTAAAGTTGCTCATAGTAAAGGTGCTCTTGTATTAACTGCAATTGGTACTAGTCAAGAAAGTTCTGATGAGGACACTATAAAACAGATTGCAATAAGAAATAAAATTTGTGGAGCGGATATTCAGCATATTGGGGATGCTGGTTATGGTGGATTAGCACCATTTGAAAATATATTTGCTATTAGTAAAGCAATTCGTGGAGTTCGTCATACTGTATCAATGATTGCTCGTTCAATTAATCGTTAATGTAATAAGAAAGGATTGAGAAATATGAAAGTAACAATTATGTTAGTATGTGCTGCTGGTATGAGCACTAGTTTAATGGTAGAAAAAATGAAAAAGGCTGCTGAAAATAAAGGAATTGAAGCGGATATATTTGCTGTCTCATCTGGAGAAGCGGATAATTATTTAGAGAGTAAAAAAATAGATGTATTACTTTTAGGACCTCAAGTACGTTTTATGAAATCAAAATTTGAAGAAAAAGTTGAGCAGTACAATTTTGCATTAGATATTATACCAATGGTTGACTATGGAATGATGAATGGGGAGAAGGTATTAGATCAAGCTATTAATTTATTAAATCAGTAAAAAAGTTTTTATATATAATTTTAAATTAGAAGATATAAGGGGTAAAAATAAAAGTTTTAGAGGTGAGTTATGAAAAAAAATAAAATATTAAGTTTTATTACAGTATGTACAGTGATGGTTCTCGTAGGAACTAATGTTACGGTAAAATCAGTAACTCAAGAAAAAAATAATATAAGAACGCAATATGATTTGGTAAAGTTAAATAAGAATTTAATTAAAAATAGTAGTTTTGAAAATGGATCTCAATATTGGAAAACTAAAGGAGAGGCTCAAGTTTCAAATTATGAAAATGCAGCGGCAACAGGAGATAAATTTGGATTATTACCTATAAATACTAAAGATTCTGTTATTTATCAAATTATAAATGTAAAACCTAATACTAAATATGTCGCTAGGGCTAAAGTATTAGTTGCTAAAAAAGGTGGAAAAGCATTTTTTAATGTAAAGACACCAGACTTAAGTTCATTAATTAATAATGCTGAAGTTACTGTTAATTATGATGAAAGTTATGATTGGAAGTATCAGGACATAAAATTAGAATTTAACAGTGGAAATAACAAAGAAATTGCTCTTAGTGTTATGAAGTGGACAGAGAGTAATATGGGGCCTATTTATGAAGGACAAGTCTATGTAGATGATATATATTTAGAGGAGAATAATTCAGAATCCGAAAATAATGATTATAAAATTATATGGGCTGATGACTTTAATAATAAAGAGTTAGATGAATCTAAGTGGGAGTATGAATTAGGATCAATTCGTGGAATAGAGCAACAACACTATGTAAACGATAAAGAAAATGTTTTTATTAGAGATAATGAAAGTGGTGGAGAATTAGTTTTACAGGCAACTGATAGACCAAAAGATCTTCAATATATTAATCCTCGTTCTAAAGGTACAAATGATGAGAGAAAAGTTATTTATAACTCAGGAAGTATTAGAACACATGGAAAGCAAGAATTTTTATATGGACGTATTGAAATGAAAGCTAAATTACCTAAAGGACAGGGAGTATTTCCTGCATTTTGGACATTGGGATCAGATTTTACTCTTGATGGGGATATAAGTAAATTGCAAGGGTATGGATGGGCTAGATGTGGTGAAATTGATATTATGGAATTAATAGGTTCTAGAGAAAATGGGAACGGAAATAAAACTGTATATCAAACAATTCATACAGCAGATACATCAGATGATAATACATATCAAAAATTAGGTGGAACTAGTTATAAAATTGATGATGATTTTTATGATGATTATCATATATTTGGAGTTAATTGGTCAAAGGGAAAAATCCAATGGTATGTAGACAATGATATAGTTGCTACTGTTGATTACAAAAATAACCCAGTAGCTTCTAAAGCATTAGATAGACCACACTATATTCAAATGAATTTAGCAATGGGAGGAGCATGGCCAGGAAAAGTTGCTACAGATTTAGGAGGAAAATTAGAATCTCAATATGCTATAGATTATGTTTATTATGCACAAAATAATCAACAAAAAGAAGATGCTGAAGAATATTATAAATCTTCGCCTAAAATAGAAGAGGCAAAAGATATTGTTATTTATGAAGGTGATACTGATTTATTATCTAATGTAAAAGTTAGTAATAATGCAAGTGTTGATTTCTCAATAACTGATTATCCACAATTTGGAGATAAGGAAAAAAGTGCTACAAGTGAAGACCCTATTACTAGTGTAGATTTAGTGTGTACAGGCAAGAATGATCTTACTAGTTTAGCTGATTTACCAGCTGGTAAATATTCACTATATTATACTGCATTACCAAAATATTTAAAATTAGATGATAAAGGTATACCAGATGGAAAGCAAAATTATAAGTTTGATAGAAAAGGATATAATCTTCTTATAAAGAAACGTAGTTTAGACTTAGAAAAGGATAAATAGATAATAGAAATAGTATTTAATCTAGAGTTAAGATTTTTATAGGGAATTATTAAATTAATTTAGGGAGTTGTTGTTAGTGGAAAATCAAAAAAATCTAGAAGTTATTATGAACTTAATTATGTATGGTGGAGATGCTAAAAGCAATGCTATTGAGGCTATACAAGCTGCTAAAAATGGTGAATTTGAATTAGCTAATACTAAGATTTTAGATGCAGAATCTTCATTATCAAAAGCTCATAATTCTCAAACAGAATTATTAAGCGAAGAAGCAAAAGGAAATGAAACAATAGTTTCATTATTAATGGTACATGGGCAAGATCATTTAATGAATGCAATAACTTTTACTGATTTAGCTAAAGAATTTATAAATATGTATGAGAGAATTGCAGATATTGAAAAGAATAGTATAAAATAATAGAATTTAAATTAAAGTTGTTACGTTAAAATAACTTTGACAATATAAGAAGAAGTATGGTTTATTAAATTAATCCATACTTCTTCTTATATAATGGTTTTATAAAAATATATTAAAATTAATAGAATATTTTAGTATATTATTATTTTTGAACCATTTTTTACATTATCATATAGCCATTTAGAATCTTCAACTGATAATCTTATGCATCCGTGGGAAGCTGGTACCCCTAAGGTTGGATCTGATATTGTAGTTTTATCAGAATCAAATGGGATTGAGTGAAATAAATAGTTTCCCATAAATTGAACATAGTATTTTCCACCTTGTCCGTATTTAGGTGAGAAAAACCAAGGAGCTCTATTTTGTACAGTAAATACTCCTACAGGAGTTTCCTTTCCTTCAATACCAGTTGAACATGTAAATGTCTTAGCTAAAGTCCAATCATTTTTTGAGCCTTCATATACATAAGTTTTTTGTTCAGCTATATTTACAAAAACCAAATAATTAGTGTTACTAGTTATATCAAATTGATTTATTGTATCTTCATTTAATTTTTTATAATATTCCATAACTGGAGCAGTTCTAGCTGTGGCTTTATCTATATTCTTTTGGCTATAAGCTTCAAGATGCTCCAATCTAAGATTTTCTAATTCATCTCTTTTTTTCTGTAATTTTGGATCATCAGGTAGAGAATTTATTTTAGAATCTAAATATTCTATTCCTTTTGAATATTTTTCATTAGATATATATTCATCTACAGTTTCTAAAATAGGTTCTCTTATTTTATCTAAGCAAGTTTCTTCATATTCTAGTGCTTGAGCTTTACAATCTGAAAGATTATGTACACTTTTAAAGTAGTTTAAAGCTTCTAAATAATTTTCTTCATCTAGCTTAGAAATTCCAATATCAAAGGAATCCTTTGAATCTTTTATTAGAGGAAGTGTATTTTTAAAATTTAAAATTTCCTCATTAGACGTATTTAATGATAATAGTCCATTTAAATCTTCTACAGTTTCTTCTTCAGATATATCTCCAGAATAATAATCATTTTCTATTTCTGATAATTTTTCTATGATTACACTATCTGATGACTTAAGAAAAGTTTTTCTTAATATAATATTCTTTGTCCCATTATTAAAACAATTGGAGGCAGCTTCATAATTATTTAATGCTAAATCCTCTTTAAATTTGTTTAAATTGTTTGAGAATGACAATATAAAGTATGCAACAATTATAATTAATAATATTAATATTGTTGAAGAAATTGAAATTAAAAGTTTTTTGTTTTTCATTTTTTACCTCTATTTAAATTTAGTAATTTACCTTAATTATGGACAATAATACCAACATTAATCATTATAGGGTATTTTTACTCATTAATAAATGACAACTATTGTATTTTTTTTGTGAAACAGTCATAATATTAGTATAAAGTAATGGTTTTAACAGAATATTAACAATTTTTATGTAAGGTGGTGTTGAGCATGAAGAAAGTTCATGAAAGGTTTTTAGAATATGCAAAAGTAGATACTAAATCAGATGAGACAACAAGGGTTACTCCTAGTACAAAGGGTCAATTAGAACTAGGAAAAATGCTTGCAGAAGAACTAAAGGAAATCGGAGTAGATGAAGTAAGAATAAGTGAAGAAGGATATGTATATGCTTGCTTAAAGAGCAATTGTAATAAGGATATTCCGAAAATAGGATTTATTTCACATATGGATACTGCACCAGATATGAGTGGAAAAAATGTTAATCCTAAAATTGTTGAAAATTATGATGGTAAAGATATTGAACTTGGAAATGGATATACATTATCACCAAGCTTTTCACCAGAGCTTCCAATGTATAAAGGACAAACTTTAATAACTACTGATGGAACTACTCTTTTAGGCGCTGATGATAAAGCTGGAATAGCAGAAATAGTAACAGCTATTGAATATTTAATAAACCATCCAGAAATAAAACATGGTGATATTAAAATAGGATTTACTCCAGATGAAGAAATTGGAGAAGGAGCAGATCACTTTGATGTTGAAGGCTTTGGAGCAGATTTTGCTTATACATTAGATGGTGGAAGAATAGGTGAATTAGAATATGAAAACTTTAATGCTGCAAGTGCTAAGGTTGAAATAATAGGTAAAAATGTTCACCCAGGAAGTGCTAAAGGAAAAATGATTAACTCTATTTTAGTTGCTCATGAATTTGTTTCTATGCTTCCTTTAGATGAAGTTCCAGAAAAAACAGAAGGATATGAAGGGTTCTCATTCTTATTAGATATACAAGGTGAAGTAGAAAAAACTTCATTATCATTTATAATAAGAGATTTTGATAAAGAAGGCTTTAAAAATAGAAAAGAAAGATTTAATGAAATAGCTAATGAATTAAATAAAAAGTATGGAGAAGGTACTGTTACAGTAACTTTAAAAGACCAATACATGAACATGAAGGAAATGATAGAACCTAGAATGCATATTGTAGAAACTGCTGAAAAAGCAATGAAACTATGTGGGATTGAGCCAATCAAAAATCCTATAAGAGGAGGTACTGATGGGGCAAGATTATCATTTATGGGATTACCAACACCAAATCTATTTACTGGCGGAGAAAATTTCCATGGAAGATATGAATATATATCAATAAATTCAATGGAAAAAGCTGTTGAAGTAATACTAAACATAATAAAAATTTATGCTGAAAAATAAGAGTAAATAAAATAAACCTATAAATATATTTAGATAATTAATCAAAATATATTTATAGGTTTTAATTTTTTATTCATTTTAATAATTTATAATAAACTTACTTTATTAAGGTTCTTTTGTACCCCCTAAAAAGAAGACAGCTAATGTTCCTATACCTGTGTGAGAACCTATAACTATTCCTATATAATCTATAAGTATGTCTTTTACAGGATATTTTTCTCTAATCATTTCTGCTAAAGTCTCTGCATCTTCAACACAATCACTGTGAGCTATAAAAATTGTTTGTTCATCAGGGTTTACAATACGCTTTTCAAGCTCTTGAAATAACATTTTTAAAGATTTTTTTCTTCCTTTAGCCTTAGCAAAGTTATGAAGTTCTCCTGCATCATTTACATATAGCATTGGTTTTATACTTAATAAACTACCAATAGCTGCTGCTGTAGATGAAATTCTTCCACCTCTTTTTAAATGATCTAGGCTATCTACAGTAAAGTAATGACATAACTTATTTTTGTTTTCTTCTACCCAAGAGTAGATTTCATCTATAGACTTTCCATCCTTTTTCATTTGAGCAGCATAATAAACTAGTAATCCTTGGCCTAAGCAAGCAGCCCTAGTATCTATTATCTTTATATCAGCATCAGGATATTTTTCTAATAATTCCTCTCTAGCTATAAGTGAACTATTATATGTTCCGCTTAGAGCTGATGAAAATGCTAAATATAGAATAGATATATCTTGTTTAACATATTCTTCAAAGGCTTCAACAAATCTGAATGAGTTTATTTGACTTGTTGATGGCATAACTCCTTCTCTTAATTTATTATAGAAAGCTTTTGGAGTTAATTCGCTATCAATATTGTCAATGTATTCTGTATTATTAATATTACATATAAGTCCTAAATAATTAATATCTAAATCTTTTACCATGCTTTTTGGCAGATCAGCTGCCGAATCAGTAAATAAAACAAATTTTTTCAAAATAAATTTTCCTCCTTTTCTTAATAGAGTTATTCTAAATAAGTATAATATTTAATGTAAAAAATATCTAGGGCGTATAACACAAGAATTGCCCATAAATAAAATATTTAATAATAATTTAAGCTTTGGGAATAATATGGAATATCTTGATTTATTAATGAATATATGATATTATAAGTCTGTTAATATGCGGTGGTAGCTCAGCTGGATAGAGTAGTCGGCTACGAACCGATTGGTCGGGGGTTCGAATCCTCTTCGCCGCACCAAAAGCTTGTAACTTAAAGTTACAAGCTTTTTTATTTATATGTATATAATTTTAATTTGGAATAAAAAAATTTACTTAGGTGAAAATAATTATAAAATGAGCTTAATTCATCAAGAATTTTAGTCCGATTATCTTATAAATAAGATAAAATAATATGCTAAAGGTGAGAATATGAATTATGATTTTATAATTACGATTTTAGATGAACATAATGAATCAAGTATTTTATTAGCTGAAAAGTTAAAACCTAAAGAGATAATATATTTATATAAAAAGGATGAAGAATTAAAGGTTTTAAATTCATTGAAACAGTTTTATTTAAATAAATTTCCTAATTGCAATTTTAGTGATGAAAAATTAGGGAAGGATACTATTTCATCCATAGAAGAAATTATAAAAAAAATAAAAAGCAAGAACGTAGCTATATGTTTAAATCAAGGGGATAAAAAGGATATTTTAATAATGTATACCATAGCGTTGAAACATAATATAGATGGATTCTTTCTTGATATACCTAAAGAGGAACTTTTAAAGTTAAATTTAGAAAGTGTACAATGTAAAAAGTGTAATTTTGTAGATTTGGATGTGGAAGACATTATAGATAGTATAGGGGCTTCTATTGTTGTGGATTCAACAGAAATTTCAGAGATAAATATTATAGAGACTATGACTAACTATATAGCTGATAATTTAGATCTTTGGAAAAAGTATAAAATAAGGTTAAGTGATAATTCTGTTTTTATACATGATGAATCAAATCCTAGAAGTATAAAAATAGATAAGGAATTATTGAGCAGAGAAGAAGTTATGCTTCTTGATAAAATACTTAACTTTTTAGAGAAAAATGGCCAAATAAAAGTAAAAGAATTAGAGCAATGTTTAAAGGTAACATTCCAAAATGAATTTATAAAAGGATTTATTTTTAAAAGTGGAACATGGCTTGAAGTTTTAACAAAAAATATTATTGAAGAAATAAAAAGCATTGATGATATAAAAAGTGGTTTATTATTTCTTTGGAATGATAAAGAATCTAGAGTTAAAAATGAGCTAGATGTTGTTGCCATAAAGGATTCAGTGCTTATTTGTGTTTCTTGTAAGGATTCAAAAAAATATGATGAAGTTGCCTTAAATGAGTTAAATGTTTATTCTGAGCAATTAGGAGGAGAAAATGTAATAAAAATATTAGTAGCAACACACCCTCCAATTAAATCATCTATTTCAAAAAGAGCTAAAGAAATGGGAATAAACTTAGTTGTTTTTGATGGGAATAAAAAAGCATTTAAAGAAGAATTAGAAAAAATAATAAAATAAAATTTTTATTTGGGATAAATAAAGAAAATAGGGAGAAAATAAATTTAAATTCTCCTATAATCTTATTTTATAAAAAAGGAGCTTAATTATTAACATAATTAAGCTCCTTTTTAACTATTTATGACCAATAGTTTCACCCATATTAACTTTAGTTTCAAAACCTAATTTAGTTTGTTCAACTATATCACTATCTATTTTTATAGTATCTTTCTTAAAGAATAAGATAGTAGTTGAACCACCAAACTTAAAGTATCCTTTTTCTTCTCCTTTTTTTACTCTCTTTTCAGGAGAATATGTTTGAAGTATTGTACCAACACAAGTAGCACCAACTTCTACATGAAGAATTTCACCAAAATTATCAGAGTTAAAAATAGACCATTCTCTTTTGTTCTTACAGAAAAGTTCAGATACATTATTAAGAGCTATAGGATTAACTGAATAATAAAAACCTGAAATTTTCTTGCTTTCACTACAAGTTCCACTATCTACGAAGTGAAATCTATGATAGTCAGTTGGGCATAATCTTAGTATAAGACAAGTTCCACCTTCAAATTCTTCAGCTACTTTAGGATCATCTATTAATTCTTTTAAAGAATATGTATATCCTTTTATCTGAACAACTTTATCAAGATCTATATTTTCAAATGCAGATAATCTGCCATCTCCAGGAGAAATTAAAATATTCTCACTATAATCAATAGGTCTAGCTTCAGGAGTTAGAGTCCTTGCAAAGAAATCATTAAAGTTTTCAAATTCATCTATATTTTTATTGCAAAGAGACATATCAATATTAAACTCATCAATAAAGGCTTTAATTTTTTTCTTACTTAAAGGAGAGTCACAAAAATTTCCGTAAAGTTTTGAGAACATCTTCTTTTTAATAAATAATTCTAAGAAGCTTTTTCCTATAGGAGATGCATAAGACCAATTTATATATTTAAGACCAGCTACTTGCTCAACATCATAAGCTTTTGTTTTCCTGTTATAAATTTTTATCATAAATTATAATCTCCCTTTAAAAATTATGTTAAATACATATATTATATTATTATATATATAAATTCAACTTGTAAACAAGAAATTACAAATTTATATTATTGATTAAATAAAATAAGTGGTATATGATTAAATTGTTTTAAGAATAAGTGTTGGAGTGGGTAGTATGAATAGAACTAAGAAAGCTATTTTTGAAGCAGCTATAAACGTTTTTGCTACTTCAGGTTATAATGGATCAACTGTAGATGAAATTGCATCCAAAGCTAATGTTGCTAAGGGAACACTTTATTATAATTTTAAAAGTAAAGAGGAAATTTTTAATTTTGTAATTAGCAAGGGGTTAGAAATTTGGCATGAAAAATTAACTAAGATAGAAAATTTAGAAGATGAGCCTATAGAAAAATTAAAAAAACTTTTTAAAATGCAATTTGAATTATTATATGAAAATAGAGCATTTTTTAAAATGGTAATGAGTCAGCTTTGGGGAAAAGAAACTAGACAGGATGAACTAAGAAATAAAATAACTGAGTATATTGAAGGAATAGAGAGAATATTAAAAGAAGCTATTTCAAAAAAACAAATAAGAGATTGTGATATTTCCTTACTAGCTCACAGTTTATTTGGAAGTCTTATATCAACATCACTATATGAATTAAGTAGGGATAAGGAGTTTAATGTTAATAAGGTTATAGATGAAATTACAATTAACATCTTAGATGGCATAGTGATAAAATAAGATTTGTTGACATATATTAGTTAAAGAGTTAAAATTATTATAAAATTTAAATAAGTCTCCATAGTTCAATGGATAGAACAATCCCCTCCTAAGGGATAAATGTAGGTTCGATTCCTACTGGGGATACCACTTATTTAAAAGAAATGGCTTAGTTACTTGAATTAAGTCTTTTTTTATGCTTTAAAAGGGACAATTAGGGGACAAAAAGTTTATTTGAGGTATTTTTAAGTGAAATAAATGTATATTTAAACATTATTTATGAATAAATTATCAAGTAATTCAGCCGTATTATCTTTCATTTCTTCCATGATATGAGTATAGGTATTTAAAGTAGTAGTAATATCATTGTGTCCTAGTCTATCGGAAACTATTTTTATATTCTCACCATTTAATATTAATAAAGTAGCATGAGTATGTCTTAAGCCATGTATTGATATTTGAGGTAGTTTATCTTTATACTTGTTTACCTTCTTAGTAAAGTCCATTGATATATTTCTAGGGTTACACATTTCATTTTCTCGACTTAAAACTATAAAGTCATTAGGAGCTTTTAGATTCTTTTCAAATTCTCTTAATAATACTTTGGGAATAGATATAGTTCTATCACTCTTAGTAGTCTTTAAATTTTCAGTACACACTAATGTATTAGTAGATTTGTCAGCAATCACTTGTCTAGTTATATTTAGATAGCCTCTTCTAAAATCAACATCACACCATTTTAAACCACATAGTTCTCCAACTCTTACACCAGTTAAAGCACATATTAAAACTGGAAAGTATAAATAAGTATCTTTGATTTCATTAAGAAAAAAATCAAGCTCTTGCTTACTCCAAAATTCTATTTTAGGTTTTTCTATATTAACCTTTTCTATATCTGTAGGTAAGTAGGTTATTAATTTAAGCTTTTTAGCATACTTTAAACAGTTGCTAAGAGCCTCTATTACTTTCTTAGCTGATGAAGGCTTTAAAGGGTTATCTTTAGTAAGTAAATGATTATAAAAGTTCTGTATAGTAAGCGTATCTAATTCAGTTAATTTATAGTTGCCGAGAAGAGGTATTATATACGTTTCTATACGGCTTAAATAGTTGTTCCTAGTATTTATACCTATTGATAATACTTTATGGTTATAGAACCAATCTAGGATAAAATCCTTAAGGTATATATCCTTAGATTTAGGCAATAAAAAGCCCTTATCAACCTTAGAACTATATTCATTAACAAACTTTTCAGCCTCTTTTTTAGTTTTAAAACCTTGTTTTTTAATTCGTATTCTTTTTTTAGTAACTGGGTCATTGCCTAAGGAAATAACAACTTGCCAATTACCTTTTGATATTTGATTGTAACTTGCCATTATAAACACTTCCTTGTAATATTTATGGTTTGATTGATAGATGAAAGAAGAGGCAAAAAAACTATTTAAATAGCGAACATAAGTTCTTTATGAAAATAGATTTTTTAATATATTAAGTAGTGTCATTTACCTTGTATCACTACAATTCATAATAAAAGTCAGTCATTGAATGACCAACATTTAGTATTCGGAGTTTTCGTAGTCCCTAAAAAGGGAGTTAAGTAAATTCAGATGTACGAAATTCGTACGCCTAAATATTGGAGCTTTTTATCTACAGTTTTTACAGTCCCTAAAAGACTATTGCGAGTTTTGATAGCTCCTAAAAAGGTGAGATATAAAATACTTTCTTTAGGTTCACCGATAAAATCGGGTAAGCTAATGCAATTATTCTTTGCAACATATATAAAAGTCAGTCGATTTAATCGACCGAGTTTAAAACATGGTCATTGAATGACTACGTTTATGTTTACACACTTTTTGTGTAGGAGCTAAAACCGTAGCAAGGTTTTAAATGAGTTCTACCCATTTAGTTACTCGGCACTTTCAGCACCCTTAAAAAAGGGATAGAGAAGGTTAAGAAAAAAGTTCTTATCCTTCCTCGGGAAGAGGAACGTTTTAGCCAATCCAAAATTGGACTGGTTGAAGAACGAAAAAATCCTTCCTTCAAATCAATTCGTCATAAAGACGAAAACGCAAAAGTTGCGTTATCAAAATAATTCTCTACCTATTGGGAAAACGGGAAATTCCATTTATCCAATTAATTCACCCACAAGTTGGGGAAAGTGCAAAATTCGCACTATCAAAATAAATAATCGTAAATCGCTATTATCTAATAAATTACATTCGCCACAAGTGGCGAAAATTATTTAAATTCGCAACAAGTTGAGAAAACGCAAAAATGCTTTCTCACAAAAGTGTGCGAAAACTTTCTCCAACAAGTTGTCGAAAATCAACGAGGGAAAAATTTCCCTTGTTAGTTGGAGCAAAGAAATTCGTCGTTCAGGAATTAATAATAAAAAATGGGAAAGATACAAAAGTCTTAAAATATAATTCCCATTGATATTGGGAAGAGGTGAGCCAAACTTTCGGCTAACCTTAGTACTTAGTACGAACCCTAGTCCTTTAAAAGGATTAGGTGTCTAAATCATTCCGAAGGATTTAGAAATCTCTAAGTTACTATGAACCACTTAGAAATATATTAGGGTTCTTCTAAAGAATAACCGATTTTTAAATTTTTCGGAATTCAAAATTCTGATGTCGATTTGGTCGACCGCAAACTTTCGGAAACTAAATTCCGAAGTCAATTAAATTTACCATGAACTAAATCGCTGTTCTTACTAACCACAGCAAAATTAAGTTCGTTATCACTTTAAGTGATAGCCATAGTGTTTTAAATATTCGTTATGGTTTTTAAGCATAGCGATTTAAAGTCGCTATCCTTACTAAGGACAGTAAATATATACTAAACCGATAGTGTCGGCTTTAAAGTGATAAATGGAAATTCCCTTTATCCTCTTCAAAATGAAGTACTTTTTTATTTGTTTGTTTTGTAAAGTATGAAATCCGTACTTTAGGATAACAGCTCTTCATTGCCATAGTTAATAGTTCTTGGTATAATAAACTCAAATTTTAATATAAAAACTGTTTATATTCTGTATGTCTTAAGTAAAGTTCCTTTATTATAAAGGGGCTTTTATTACTTTCAGATGTCCTTTAAATGGACTTCCAAGGTTTTATTATGAAACCTTAAACTACTTTCGAATTTTAGAATTAGTTAAAACTCAACCGATAGTATCGTTTCAGTTTTCTAACTCAAACCTTACTAAGGTTTTGTTTTCCTCTTTATTAATGATAATTAAAATAGTTTTCTATAAATGATTATTTATTTTCCTTATTTTTCTTTTGATTAATAAAGGTAAAGGAATAGGCGATTGTTGCTATTAAAAAAAATGTTCCAGATACATAATTTTTATCTGCTATATTTAGTATTGTTAATATCACAAAACATGACATTGAAATAATTTTTAATATTATTTTTTCTTTATCTTTCATAAGTTATTTCCCCATTACAATAAAATTTATTTAATTTAATAGCTTTTCCTCTTCTCACTCAAAATGAGAAATTCTTGTCTAGTTGGGAAGAGGAGTGCTATTCTTCTTTTGATTGTTTAGATATTGAGCTTAAATATATTTGATTTTCATTACTTAATTTTTTAATTTTCATTATTTTTTCATTCATATCAATTAAAGTATTACTAATTATTTTTAGTCTTTTGTTTAGATTTGAATTTTGATTTTGATAAAAATATATTAGTGAATACAATTCATCAATAGTCATATTTTCTTTATTAAGTCCAAACTTTAACTGTAGTTCATTTATATTATATTTATCTTCAATATTTCCAGTTTCATTTATATTAATTTTTGAATCCTTTGTAAAATAATTTGTTGGTAATTTTAAAGCTTTGGATATTATTTCTAACTCCATTTTAGTTGGATTTACTTGACCATCTTGAATAGATCTTAGTTGAAGTTTATCAATACCAGTTATTTCTGATAATTGATTATCATCTAAATTATTTAATATTTTAGCTGATTTTATTTTTGAACCAATATTATTATTTGTAGGATTATTTTCTAAAAATACTGTTAATGGTTGTTCAAGTGCATTAGCTATTTTTACTTTTAATTCTAATGAGGGATTTGTTTTTTCACCATTTTCTAATTTAGTTATATATGCAGGAGAAACGCCTATTTCTCTAGCTAATTGACTTTTGCTGATACCTCTCTTTTCTCTGTAAAAAGTTATTTTTTCATTTAAATTCATAATACACCTCCTATAAGTATTATATACCAATTTAACTAAAGTTAAAACATAAACTAAAAAAAGTATTGACTTTTAACTATAGTTAATATATAGTTTAAGTGTAGTCAATAGAAAGGAGAGATTGTTTTGAATATAAAATTAAAAAGAATATCCATGGGATTAACTCAAAAAGAGTTAGCACATAAAGTTGGAATATCACATGTAACTTTATCAAGAATTGAAAAAGGTTCTTATGAGAATATAACATTAAGAACAATGTTAAAGTTAGCTGATGCACTAGACACAACAGTACAGGAGCTATTCTTTTCAGAGGAAGAATAATTTAGTTATTACTAATTGGCATATCTAAAATTCAAATCAATTAAATAAGACAAGTTAATTTCATTAATGTTCAGTCTTATTATTTTGTACAGATAAATTAAAAGTATTACATGAGAGGAGAGAAATATATGATTAATAAAATAATGTTAAAAGGTCAACAAGAGATTATGGGTATTAAAGTACCAGTAGTAGAGGGTGGCTTTGGAGAAGGTCAGAAGGTTATGTTAGCTAAGACCATAGCACAAGTTCATAACATGGAGTTAAGTAAATTAAATGAATTAATAAACAGTAATTTAAAAGAGTTTGAGAATGAAGTGGATATTTTAGATTTAATAGGTATCCTTGACAGGGATACCTATATAAAGAATCAATTATTAAAGTGTGGATATACAAAACAAAGCTTAGGTTCAACAGTAGGAAAAGAAGGAAATATATACTTACTATCACAAAGAGGATATGTAAAATTAGTTGCCATGATGAGCAATAGCAATGAGAAGAAGTGGGAAGTTATGAACTACTTAATAGATGATTACTTTAGCATGAAGGCAAAGCAAAAGAGTGATTTTGAGGATTTAAGTCCCGAATTACAAATGTCATATAACCTATTAAGAGCTATGGAGAAGCAAGAGAAGAGGACTAGAAAGCTAGAGGAAGATGTTTCACAGATAAAAGATGTAATGTTATCTAAGAGCAATACTAAGAACTGGAGAAAGACTTGTAAAGATACTTTAGTTAAGACTGCTGCTAAGATGGGTGGAGTTAATGAATACTTAGGAGATTTATATACTCTAAGTTATACATGGCTAGAGGAGAGATTACATATAAGCCTTGATAAACGCCTTCACAATGCTCGTAAAAGAATGATTAAGCAAGGAGCTACTAAGACAGAGGCAGAGAAATTAAATGCCTTAGACATAATAGAGAACGATAAAAAGCTTATAGAACCTTATATACAAATAGTTAAGGAGATAGGTGTTAAATATAGTCGATAAAATATTTTAAATTTTGCATTAAAATAAATAAAATTGGCAACTATATATAATAAAGTAATTTTTAATAATATATTGGGTAAATATGTCGATATATTATATAAATTATTATGGGGGAGTGAAAATTTTGAAAGAGGAAATTTATACATTAACAAAAAGATTAGGGAATATTGAATTAGAAAAGATTTTAAAGGAAATAAAGGAAATATTAGAAAGCGAGTAATTAAACTCGCTTTTTACTTAATATTAGCAATTTTTTCTTTTATTAAATTTAAAACTTGTTCTTGAACATCATCAGGAATATTGTCTTTATCTTTTAAAACCCCTTTTTCTATTAAACTATCAATAAAATCATCAATTATAGCTTTTCTTTCATCATTTCCAGTAATGTAATCTATAGAAACATTATAAAATTCAGCTAATTTTTTTAACGTTTCTACAGTTCCTCTTCTATCCCCTTTTTCTAAATGCCATAACATATTTCTGCTAATTTTAGTTAGTGAAGAAAGTTGTTCTAATGTTAATCCTTTTTTCTTTCTTAGGTTTAATATAACTTCATTTTGTTCCAAAAAATCACCTCCTTATATATTATTATATCCAAAATGGGGAAATATACAATTTTTCCCCAAAAAGGAGAAAGAGAGAGGGAAAAGAAAAAGGAGTAAGTTAATTTCATTTAATACTCCTTTTTGGAGAAATGAGAATTTTACATCTCCTAAAAGGAGAAATATAATAAAAGCATGAAAAGGAGGTGAAACAATGAGTTTCAAAGAGCTTCGCAAAAGAAAAAAATTAACATTAGAACAAGCTTCTGATTATTTAGGAATAGGTTTTCAAAGTTTATGCAGGTATGAAAATCAAGGAAGAATACCTAAAAAGGCAATATTAAAAAAAATGGTTTATTTGTATGACTGCAATGCAAAGGAACTAGGGGAGGCAATTTTAGATAATTTAAAGGAATGATAAGGAGGGGGAGAAGTGAGTAACATACTAAAGATTGAAGAAGTGTCTAAAAGAATAGGAGCTACAGTTCCATATACTAGAGAGCTATGTAGAAAAGGAATTATTAAGGCTAAGAAAGTAGGTAAAGAGTGGAGTGTAGATAGTAAAGAAGTAGATAAATATTTGGGTATTACAACTAATGAAGAAGAGCTTAAGAAAGAGATTTATATTAAGGAGCTAGAAAGTAAAGTAAAGCATTATGAATTTGTTTTAGGAGCTATTCAAGGCAACATAACTAATATTGAGTTAATGCTAACTAATGGAGTAAGGAAGTGATTTAATATGAGCTTTAAATTATTTAAGAAGTATTTAGAGTTATGTAGAGAAACAGGTAAAGAGCCTAATTGGAAAGACTTAAATACTTTTAGAGGTATATTTGCTTAAGATAAAAACTTTGACCTTATTTTTATAATGGGGGTGAGTGAGGTGAGTTAATGAATAGCATAGAGCGTGAAATCTATGATAAATACGCTTATAATAAAACTTTTAAATATATTTGGCATGTATATTCTGAGTTTGAAAGGCGTGTAAATAGTACTGACAATGAATATGAAGGTCTTAAAAAAGGTGAATGTAGATTTGATTATTCAAGTTGGGAAAAAAGATTAGATTTAAGTCATTGGCAAATGAATAAAGCTATAAAAACACTTATTAAAGATGAGTGCATAGAACAGAGATTAAAAGGGAAAAAAGGTACTCAAAGTACATATTTTCTAACTAGATTTAATTTAGAATTTGACCAACAGAAAAAACAACAGAATTACAAACAGAAAGAACAACAGAAAAAATCAAGTAATTTCAATGGATTAGAGGCGATTGACCAACAGAAAGAGCAACAGAATTACAAACAAGAAACCGTACAATCATCTATATATAATAATCTAAATATAGTATCTAATAATATATATAGTTCATTAGAAAATGAACTTGATACTAAAGAAATAGAAAAAGACTTAATTAAAAAAATAAATAGTAAATATTCTAAAGAACTAATAAAAGAGGAATTTTCAAAACTTAAAGATAAAGATATTAGTAAGTTAGATTTATTAAAGGAGTTAGATAAGAATTTAAAATCTAAAAGTAAAGATAATAGCAATCAAGATATAGAGGAAATATGGAGTTTATATCCTCTAAAGAAAGGTAAAGCAAGTGCTATTAAGAAAATACCTAAGTTATTAAAAGAACATGGTAAAGAACAAATTATTAGATGTATTGATAGATATATCAAGTATGTTGATAATCAACGTAAGAACGGTTTTTCAACATTAAAGTATAAAGATGGTTCAACATTCTTTAATAGTGGCTATATGGATTACTTAGATTGTAATTATCAAGAAGATATTATTAATAAATCCAAAGAAGAACCAAAGTTAAAAAATAATATAAGTAACTTTGATTATTAGAAAGGAGCAATAAACATGGAGAATAAACAATTATTATACTCCTTAGAATCAGAAGAGGCTATTTTAGGAACTGTTACGGCTAACAATAAGTATATGCTTAAGGTTATAGGAGAATTAGAAGATAAGGACTTTTATAATAGCAAGAATCAAATGATTTATAAAGCTATGTGTAATCTTTATAGCAAGGGTATAAAATTTGATGTAGTTATACTATCAGAGAAGTTAAGTAATGAGGTTAAGAATGGAGCAATAACACTTACAGATATAGCAGAGAAAACAAGCCATGTAGACTATGGAACACTATCAAGTCATGTAAATATAGTTAAAGAGAAAAGTCGTGAGAGAGAGCTTGTAATGGCTTGTCAGAAGGTTATTAGTAGCGAGGGGAATGTTAATAGCAAAATAGATTACTTACAAAATAAGCTTTTAGAAGTTAATCAATCCAATAGAAAGGATAAGATTTATACAATAAGTGAGGCTATGGAGAGGACTTTTGAAAAGATTGAGAAAGCCTATGTTAGTAAAAAGGGCTTTGCTGGAATAGGTACAGGCATAAGAATGATAGACAATGTTACTAATGGATTAGATAGAAAAGATTTTATAGTCTTTGGAGCTAGACCAAGCATGGGAAAGACAGCTTTTTCACTTGCATTATTAGAAAACATACAAGCAAATGTACTTTATATCCAATTAGACATGAGTATTGAAGGAATGGGACAGAGAATATTATCAATGAATACCAATATTGAAAATGGTGTTATAGCAAGAGGTAAGTTTAGTGATAATCAATTAAAATCAATAACTAATGTAATGGATAGGTTATTTAAAAAGAAAAATGTATTTATCTATGAGCCTTCATCAATAACAATAAATGAAATAAGATTAGTTGCTAAAGAGGTTCAATTAAAGCATGGATTAGATGTAATAATAATTGACCACATAGGAAAGATAAAATCAACTTCCAAAGGTACTAAATACGAACAAGCTAGTTTTATATCAAACTCATTAAAAGCAATGGCTAAGGAGCTAAATGTCGCTATGATTGGATTGTGTCAGCTTTCAAGAGCTACAGAGCAAAGGTCAGATAAAAGACCTCTTCTAAGTGATTTAAGGGACACAGGTTCTATTGAAGAGGACGCAGATGTTATTGGATTACTTTATAGAGATGGATATTACAAAGCAAGAGAAAACAATGAAGATATAAAAGATGATGTTTTAGAAATTAATTTCGCTAAGTGTAGAAATGGTAGAACTGGAGTAGTTAAGTTCGATTACAACCTACCAACTCAAAGATTAACCGAAAAGTTCGGGAGATAACTTTATAGAGGTATCTAAAATGGAGTTAAAAGGAAAAGTTAAAAAGATTGCCAATCTCTATAAACAATCAAGTAAGAAAACTAAAATTTTAGTTGGTTTAATTATTCTAGGTAAAAATGATAAAGAAAATAGTTAGTTATAAGCTTAAATTAGCGTTTTAATTTTCAAAAGGTATAAAACATTAAGAAGATATTTAAAAGGCTATATGAGGCGTATAAGGGCTATTTAAACAATGAAAATAATAACGAGGTGAAGAGGCATGAAAGTAAAAATAAATGATAAGAGGGTAAGTGATACATCTGAAAGAGAAGTTTTCACTTATTCAGAAGATGAAAAAGAAACTATATTAAATTTTGATTATAAAAATAAAGTGTGGAATGTTTGGACTAGCGTACCAACTCATATAACAAAGCTATTAAGACTTAAAAATAATAACTTTATAGTTGATACAGTAAACAATACAGGAACTATAACTTCTATAAAAGGAACTTTAGAATTAAAACAAATTGGGTTTAAAAATATTATTGAACTTTCAGAAGAAAGAAAAGAAGAATTTAAAAAAAGAATGGGAATTGTTTAAATACAAATCGTTTTTAAGAGCTATTATTAAAGCCGTACTGGGCGAAAAATAATTTGAAATGTCAAAAAGGTATATTTACCCTAAAGAGATATTTAAAAATTGTAATTGCCAATGAAGTAGGTAATTAAAAAGAAAGGAAATAAAAATAATGAAAGATGAAATCATTAAGATAATAAATAATTTAGATTGTAAAAGAGATAGTAGATCATTAAGTATAATATATCACTTTTTAAAAGCATTTTTAAAAAAATAGGCTAATGTAAAATACATACATCAGCCTACATGGGTTAAAATGCTACCCCATAATCTCGCAAATTCAAGGTAGCATTTTAACTCCAAAAGGTCAAGAGGTAATATTAAGAAACTTGGAGGAATTTAAAAAATGAATTTTCAAAAGAGGCAAGAACTAATAAAAGATATTATTTTAAGAGAGCTAGAATCTGTTAAGTTGTTATGAAAAAATAGCTTAACTATTCTTAAAATTACTCGTT
>OAVR01000090.1_pt1 | contig 47283 bp, 48 predicted proteins | sample 1476451 | NCBI WGS metagenome assembly OAVR01 (sample SAMEA2580105, study PRJEB22360) | human gut metagenome | biome: human gut; feature: human-associated habitat; material: faeces | place: Denmark | collected 2008/2010 | reverse complement strand
AATTTTTAATATATTTTTTTAGATAGTTTACACAAAATTATTGACATTCTCTAATACACTCCTATTTTTATTAAATATAGTTTCTTACCTTAACTATTTCATTATTTTTTTTATATATTCTAGGAACTCTGTGGCTGATCATACAAAGTATTTCGTAGTTTATTGTTCCCATAATTTCAGCCATATCATTAGCATCAAATTTTAATCCATTTTCTTCACCTAAAAGAATTACTTCATCACCAATTTTAACATCTTCTATATGAGTTACATCAACCATACATTGATCCATACAAACTCTTCCTATAACATTAGCAAATTGACCCTTTATTATAACTTTGGCTTTTCCACTAAGAAGTCTTGAATAGCCATCAGCATATCCTATTGGAAGAGTGGCAATTTTACTTTTCTTTTCAGTTTTATAAGTTCTTCCGTAGCTTACATACATATCTTCATCTAACTCTTTAACAAAGGCTACATTAGTTTTTAATGTAAGTGCTGGTTTAAGTTTTAAGTTTTCTTTTTTTACTTCTTCAGATGGATAGTATCCATAAGAAATAATTCCACATCTAACTCCGTCTAAATAGGTTTCTGGTAAATCCATAATAGCCCCACTATTAGAAGCATGTTTTAAAGGAATGTGTATTCCATTGTCTTCTAAAGCTTTATTAAAAGCAGTTAATTTTGAAAATTGTTCATAAGTATAAGTTTTATCTTTTTCATCTGATGTTGAGAAGTGAGTAAATAAGCCTACTACCTCAACTCCAGGTAAAGAGCATATTTCTAAAACTTTATTTAATCCCTCTTCATTTGGAAGGAAACCTATTCTACCCATTCCTGTATCTATTGCAATGTGTATTTTAGCTTTTTTGCCAAGTTTTAAGGCAAAGTCAGATAATTCCTTAGCATATTCCACATCATAAACTGTTTGTTCAATTTCATTATTGATTAAATTTTCAGCGAAATTTATAGGAGTATATCCTAAAATCATAATAGGTGCAGTTATTCCAGCATCCCTAAGTTCATCAGCTTCTGTGATTATAGCTACTGCCAATCTAGAAGCACCATTTTCTAAAAGAGTGGAAGCTATGTCTAAAGCTCCATGACCATAAGCATTAGCTTTAACAACGGCTATTATTTCCTTTTCACCAACTAGGTTTCTTATTTCTTTCATATTATTTGCTATTACATCTAAATCTATTTCAGCCCATACAGGTCTAACACATATATCCATTTTAAAACACCTCAAATTAATTACAGCTTTTATTACTTTGATTTAATTAATTTCAACTTAAATTAATAAGTTGTAGCTAAATTATTATGTTCATATAAAGTATTACATATAAATCACCATATTTTTTATTAAAAAACTTAACTACATATACTATTATAAGATATTGTAGCATAAAGTGAAGAACCACCATAATTATAATTTTTATATATAGTGGTTTCAATATTAAGAATCTGTCATAATTTTTTATAAGTGAGTTCAATAATATCATAATTAATATCTACAAATTAATATGGATTTCTGTAGATATACAAATACTAAGTTGAATAGGTATTTACTTAATTAAATTATTATTTTCTTTGGATCAATTAATATCTAGATATAAAGAATGAAAAAAAGTAGTGTAATATTAAAATTATTATAAGTTTAATGATAAAATTAAATATAGAAAGGTATAAGCGATTATTTATAGTCTTATTAATGAGTATCTATAAGTCTAGAAATTAAGTTTCAATAGGTTATATGGTTTATTTGGAGGGATAGAATGTTAGATAAAAGTATAGAATTTTTTAAAATAATTTTAAAGAGAGAAAAGGGAAAAGAATTAAAAAATGAAACTTTACCAGAGGGGTTTAAATTTGTTAAGTTTAAAAAAGGTGATGAAAAAGCTTGGGCAGAAATAGAAAAATCTGTACTGGAATTTGAAAATACTAAAGATGGAGAAGAATATTTTAAAAACAAATATTTACCTTATATAGATGAGTTAGAAAGAAGAACTATATTTATAGAAAATAATAATGGAGAAAAAATTGCTACATTTACAGCTTGGTGGAGATATACAGGGGAAAGAAGATATCCATTTATGGAGTGGGTTGCTGTTAAGCCAGAATATCAAGGAAAAGGATTAGGAAAAGCTCTTATCTCTAAAGGAGTTAAATTGATGGTATCTATTGAAGGGGATTGTGATATGTATATACCAACTCAGACTTGGAGTTATAAAGCAATTAGGTTATACAGATGGGCTGGTTTTGAATTTGAAACTGAAGAAAAGTTTCCAGGTGGAATTAAAAATGAAACCATAGAAGGTATTAAAGTAATAAAAAACTTAATATAATTTTTAGGTATATTATAAAATAAGTGAGAAAAGAAACAGAATATAGAACTCTGTTTCTTTTCTCACTTTATTGTAGGTAAGTATATTGTAAATTCAGTGAATTCATCAGTACTACTTACTTGAATTTTTCCATTATATGATTCTACTAACTCTTTTACTATAGCTAGTCCAAATCCATTATTACTTTCTTTATTTTCCTTTGTTGTAAATCCAGTATCAAATATTTTATTTAATATTTTATCTGGAATTTTAGGACCATTATTTTGAATTTTTAAAACAAAATAACTAAAGCTATAATAAGTACTAATTTTTATTGAACCACAACCATTTAAAACTTCAACAGAATTTCTTAATATATTAGAAACTATGCGTTGAAAATCTAATTCGTTTACATTAGTCTCTAATAAATCAGCATTTTCATCTATCAACACAGTAATATCTTTTAAATTAATAGTATTTACTATCATTGATATAATTGAAGTATCATGAGACATAACAATATTATTAATAATATTATCATTGCCATCAATTATGTTTTTTAATAATTCTCCTAATTTCTCATAGTTTCCCATAAGATGTAATCCATATAAATATGATATTTGAGAACCATAATCATGTTTTAATTTTCTTAAAGAGCTAATATTTTTTTCTAAATTTGAATTTAGTAGCTCAATTTCTTTTGATTTTTTCTCTATGTTAGAAAAATATATTATTATAAATATTATGAATATAAACAATAATATTAATATTATTTCTGTAAATATAGGATTATCCTTTGCGTTAATAATAGCATTAAATGAAACTATAAAGTCTAGTACTATTGTAAGAAGTAACAAGTATATAATTGAGCTATTTCTAGACTTTATAGTTTTGTAAATAGAGTATATAGTTTTCTTCTTATATATAGCTAAAAAGGAAATTATATACTGAGGAAAATACATTATAGTTATGAAAAATATATTACTTTCATTTATTAATGATATACTTTGGGATAAGACATTATATACAAAAGATGAAATTATTAAAGTTATAGCAATAAATGAATAAACCAAGCTAAATCCAATAGCTGCAGCTAAAAAATCTTTTTTATATATTAGTCCTCCAATGATTAACATTACTAAGTGAAGAATTAGTGTTGCAACACTGGAATTTCCCATAAAAAAAGTTGTTAAAGATATCATTGTCCACAAAAGAAATATATAAAATAACATCTTCGACTTTGGTTTTTTGCAATCTTCTTTACTACATAAGTTTATTGTATTTATAAACAATACACATTGTAAAAAAGTGTTTATCGTATCAGCTAAAAATATTGATGTATGCATTTTTATCTAGATTTTTTCATAGATTCAGGCATCTCTTCTAATCCTATAGTAGCAAAAGAAGTAGTTGAAGCGTTGATAGTTAATGTAGTTAATAATGCTAACATTGATAATATTGTTTTTTTCATTTTAAGAATCCTCCCTTTTATACTTATTAAATAATAGTAATGTTTGTATCAATAAAGTCCAAGTTATTGTTTGGGAAACCCATGGAATTTTGAAAAATATTAAGGTTATTAAAAAAAGAATACTTGAGTTTGTAACACTTAATATTTTATTTTTTTTAATTAAATGTTCTTTAGTTAATGGGAATCTACTATCTATTACTGGAGCTTTATTATAAATACTAAAAATACTAAACAAATTTAAAATAACAATGCTAAATAGATTTAGATTGTTAAAAGTAACAAGCATGATTATACTTGTTGTAATAATTAATGTTGCAATAAAACATTTTAATTGGCTATCTTCATGATATCCACCAATAAATGGCTTTATAAAGCACATACTAAGAATTACTATTAAGCTTTCTTTAAAATATCCAAAGATTCCAGCAATTAAAATTACAGAAATACATTTAATAAATTCAAAGGTCAATACAATTACAACATATTGAATTTGCTCTAATAATTCTTTATCCAAGTCAAGATCTTTTGCTAAATATTCTATAGCAGATTTTAAAAATTTTCTCATAAAGGATCACTCTTATCTATTTTTTATAAACATTAAAATAAATGTAATATGATTACATTATAATAAAAAAACAATTGATTTAAATAGGATACTTCCTTTTTTAAAGGTATATTTACAATTTTTTCATAATGTAGCCAATATATATGTTTTATATTGTAATTTTATAAGGAAATATGTAATTTTTTAAGATGTATTATTAATAGTATTAATAAGTTATACTTATAAACTTAATTAATTTTTATTAATTGGTATTTTTAGGAGAATATTTTTATGTTACTATTATTGAAAGCAGAAAATTAAATTGAGGTTTGAAAAGTTAAATCAAATTAGCAATTTAGATTTAAAAGAGGGGGCTATAGTTATGAAAGTGACTGAAAGATTAGAAAGATTAAGAAAAATCATGAAAGATAAAGGAATTGATTATTATATAATTCCTAGTGGGGATGCTCACCAAAGTGAATATGTATGTGAGTATTACAGGGGAAGAGCATATATGTCAGGTTTTACAGGATCAGCAGGAACTTTACTTGTTGGATTAGAAAAGGGGATTTTGTGGACTGATGGTAGATATTTTATACAAGCATTAGAGGAGTTAAAAGGTTCTGGAATTGAAATGTTTAAAATGAGAATTCCAGGATGGCCAAATTTATTAGAATGGCTTAAAGAAAATGCAAAGGCAGGAGAAACTATTGCTTTTGATGGAAAGGTATTTTCAGTAGGAGAATATAAAGATTTTAAAAAATTAGAAGAAGAAAATAATATTAATATAAAAATAGATGAGGACCTTTTAGATGAGGTTTGGAAAGAGAGACCATCTCTTCCTAAGGAAAAGGCATTTTTACATGAAGTTAAGTACTGTGGAAAAAGTGCGAGAGAAAAATTAAGAGAAGTTAGAGAGGAAATGAAAAAGCTAGGCGCTAATAATTATATTATAGCTTCTTTAGATGATATAGCTTGGCTTTATAATATTAGAGGAAATGATGTTAAATGCAATCCTGTAGTTTTAAGCTATGCCTTAGTTAAAGAAAATGAAGCATATCTTTATGTAGATAAATCAAAGTTCACTTCTAAAATGGAGGAAGAACTTTTAAATGAAGGGGTAACTTTAAAATCATATAATGAAATTGGAGAGGATATTAGTAATTTAGAAGGAAAGATTTTAATTGATCAAAACAAGACAAGTGCTTATTTATATGAATGTATTAAGGATAAAAATAATATTGTGGAATTTGGAAACATAACAACTAAGTTTAAGGCTATTAAGAATAAAGTTGAATTAGATAACTTAAGAAAGTGTCAAGTTAGAGATGGAGTAGCCATGGTTAAATTTATGAAATGGCTTAAGGATAACATTGGAAAGATAGAAATAAGTGAAATGTCAGCTTCAGATAAATTAGAAGAGCTTAGAAGTTTAGGTGAGTTATTTAAAGGAATTAGTTTTGAAACTATAGCAGGGCATAAAGAACATGGCGCTATGATGCATTATTCAGCAACTCCAGAGAGTGATTACACTCTAGAACCAAGAGGATTTTTATTAATAGATTCAGGTGGACAATACTTAGATGGAACTACAGATATAACAAGAACCTTTGTTTTAGGAGAATTAACTGAGGAAGAGAGAAAAGATTATACTCTAGTTTTAAAAGGGAATATAGGCCTTATGAGAGCTAAATTCTTAAAGGGAACAACTGGATCAGCCCTTGATATAAAAGCTAGAGAACCATTATGGAATGAAGGAATTGATTATAAATGTGGAACAGGACATGGAGTTGGATTTTTCTTAAATGTCCATGAAGGACCACAAAGCATAAGTCCAGTACCAAATAAGGTAGCTTTAGAACCAGGAATGATAATAACTAATGAACCTGGAGTTTATAGAGAAGGAAAACATGGAATAAGAACAGAGAATACAATGGTAGTTGTTAAAGATACTTCTTCAGAAGAGTTTGGAGAATTTTATAAGTTTGAAACTATTTCACTTTGTCCAATAGACTTAGCAGGATTAGATATAAGGTTATTAAATGAAGAGGAAAAGGCTTGGCTAAATAATTATCATAAAAAGGTTTATGATTTATTATCACCATATTTAGATGAAGAGGAAAAAGAATTCCTAAAGAATGAAACAAGAGAAATATAATTTAAAATATGATATGATTAACTGAAATCTTGGTATATCTATATAGGGTTATATTAAATTATTGATTAATACTTTTAGGGTGAAGAAAATTTTCATAGACATATTATATCTTAAGGAGAATTTTTATGAAGAACTTTAATGAGGTGGGAAAAATAACACTTGCTTATTTTATCTCAACTATAGTATATATGATTGTATTAAATTTGGTTGTTAAGGATGAATTAATTACAACAAGGGAGTCATTAAGAGTAGAATGGGTAGGTACATTGGCTTTTAGTTTAGTATTATTGTTATTAGTATGGATATTTAAGATGAAATTTAAAACATTTTTAATTTTCTTGGGAATTATTTTGATATTATTTATACCTTTAACAATAAATAGAGAGTCTATTTGGAATTCTTTATGGAGTACACCAGATACACCGGTTTTTATATATTTAACCTCGCTATCTTTAGTAACAACATTACCTTTTCATGGTTTAATATGGTCATTAACTGGATATAGGTGTTTAGATCTTTTAAATATTATATTTCCAAGCTACTTAATTATTATGGGTATTCTAGGATATATAATAACAAAAATTAGAGGTTTGATTAAAAAAGAATAGAGTTAATATTAATTTAAGAAATTTATTATATAGTTTCATAAAAAGAAGATGGAATAATTATTCCATCTTCTTTTGTATTTATATAGTTTTCAAATTTTTAGAGGAGTATAATAAAATTAATAGATAAAACTTATGAGATAGACACAACTGGAGGAAGTTTTATGGAGAGAGAAAAAGGTCTGGCTAAATGAAAGATTTTATCTAAAAAGAAAACAAAAGTATTATTTGTATTAAATATTATTCTTTCTGTAATAATGGCAATATTAATTTTAAAGAAAATATATGATAGAAATTACTCTAATATTATAGGACTTTTAACACCTTTAATTATTATTACTTATAATTTTTATTTTTTAAATTTAAATATTAAAGAAAGAAAAAGATTAGGATGAGATCAGAAAACTAGTTTTAAAAATTTATTGTTCTTAATAAAAATAATAAATAAAAATAGAATTTAGAAATTAAAATACATAAACTTGTATGTTTAGGAGGAATATATATGGCAGATCAAAGATTAAATAAGTTAGCTAAACTGCTTGTAAATTATTCAACAGGAGTTAAGGAAGGGGATTTTGTTTTTGTATCTTGTAATGAGGTTGCAAATCCTTGGCTTACTGAAGTAGTAAAGGAAGCTACTAAAGCAGGAGCTCATGTTGAGTATATTTTAGAATCAGAAGAAGCTAAAGAGGCAAGACTTAAATTTTCTACAAAGGATCAATTATTATCAGGTAACTTAATAATGGAAACTATGCTTGAAAAGGCAGATGTTTGGTTAAGTGCATGGGGAGCTAGGAATACTAGAGCTTTTAGCAATATAGATTCAGAAAAAATAAAAGATAGCAGAGCTGGAGAAAAGGGATGGAGAAAATTCTATTCAGGAAGAATGGGAGATGGCTCTTTAAGATGGTGTGGAACTCAATTTCCTACATATGCAGATGCGCAGGAAGCTTCAATGAGTTTTAGTGAATATGAAGATTTTGTTTATGGAGCAGGGCTTTTAGACCATGAAGATCCTGTGGAAGAATGGAATAGAGTAAGCGCAGAGCAGGAAAGATGGGTTAGATATTTAGATACTAAAAAAGAACTTCATATTTTAGCAGAAGGAACTGATATTAAGGTTTCAGTAGAAGGAAGAAAGTGGATAAATTGTGATGGTAGAGTAAACTTTCCAGATGGCGAAATATTTACATCACCAGTTGAAAATAAGATAAATGGACACATTACTTTTTCATTCCCAGGTATTTATGCAGGAAAGGAAATAGAAGGGATAGAGCTTGAAGTTAAAGATGGTAAAGTTGTTTCATATAAAGCTAAAAAAGGAGAAGATTTATTAAAGGCTTTATTAGAAACTGATGAAGGAGCAAGCCACTTTGGAGAAGTAGCTATAGGTACAAACTATGGAATTAAGAAGTTTACTAGAAATATGCTATTTGATGAGAAAATAGGAGGAACAGTTCATATGGCTATAGGAGATTCTATGCCAGAGGCTGGTGGTAAAAATAAATCATCACTTCATTGGGACATGCTTTGTGACATGAGAAATGGTGGAAGAATATATGCAGATGGAGAGCTTTTCTATGAAAATGGAGAGTTTAAAAAAGAAATATTAGAAAAATATAATCTTTAATATTATATATAAATTATAGAATAATAATTAAATTAGGGGATGAAGAAACTCATCTCCTAATTTAATTCTAGTTGAATTTTAAAATAATAGGAGAATAAGAATTATGAGTAATATATATGAGTTTAAAAAAGAAGATTTAAATGAATGTGCTGAGCTTTTTGTTAAAACATTTAGTAAGGAACCGTGGAATGAACCTTGGAATTTTGAAAGTGCAAAAAAAAGACTTAATGATGTAGTTTTAACTCCAGGCTTTAGGGGAGCTGTTTTAAGAAATGATGAAAAAATAGAAGGCGTTATTTTAGGAAATTTAGAACAATGGTATGATGGAGAGCATTTTTGTGTTAAGGAATTTTTTGTGGATTCAAGTTCACAGGGGAAAGGAACAGGAAAAAAACTTTTAAACGCTTTAGAAAATATACTTATGGAAAAGGAAGTAGGATTAATTCACTTTTGGACTATGAAAGGAAGCACAGCTGAAGTTTTTTATAATAAGAGAGGGTATGAAATTCCAAAGGAATTAATAATGATGAGAAAAAAGTTAAAATAGCAAATTTTTAAATAATGAAGTTCTAGTGGACAATTAAGAGTATTTTAATACACATAGAAATTAAAAATATTTAAAATAATAATATATATTAAAATTTAATATATAAAATATAAAAGAGCATGTATTAAGTTTAAAACTTAAATACATGTTCTTTATAGTATTTAATTTAAATTCTATATATTATTAAACTGTAAGAGAAGCATTTTTCTCTAAAACTTCAGCTTCATTATTTTCATCCTTAGTATCAATACCATCATTTTTGTATTCATAAATTACGCTTATTAGTTTACCACTTATACATACTGCTATTATTGAGAAGAATATTTGCTTAAAGTCTAAATAAACTAAGGACATTAATAAAACAATGGCATCTGTTAACATGTAGACATGTTGTACCTTAAGAGGAGTAAATTTATTACCTAATAAGGCTATTACATCATCTCCACCAGAAGCACCACCACCACGTAATACTATTCCAGCACCAACACCGACTCCAATACCTGCTAAAACACTAGCAACTAGCATATTATTAGTAAAGTTAGGTGTTAAAAATCCTATGCTTTCCCAGAATCTATAGGATACTGAGAAGCAAAAAGTTGCAAATATTGAACATGCTAAGAATTTTTTACCAAAGAATTTAGAACCTATTGCAAATAATGAAAAGTCAATGATTAAGTTTGTTATAGATGGAGATATATCAAAAACATTTTTTACTAAAAGTAATAAGCCTAAGACTCCACCTTCTGTTACATTATTTTGATAGTTAAAATTATAGCTACCAAAGGCTAAGATGCTTGAACCTAGTGCAATTAATAAAACACTTCTCAAGATCTTCTTTTTCGATTCCAAAATATCACTCTCCTAAAATTATCGTAAATTAACTATAAAGAAAATAGCAGACCTAATATGTCTACTATATAGAAATAAAAAATTATGAATTTTAAATTATATTTTATAGTAAATTACTGTATATTTTAATTATAATCTTAATAAATATTAAGAGCAAACCATATAAAATAAGAGTAATAAGGATTAAAGGGGCAATTCTTTAATAGAAATAAATAGTCTCTGTGGTCATCTGTTTTTCTTTAAAGTGTTCATTTTTACAACTGTTTACGAAAGATTGAAATATTGTTGTTAATAGAGAGAAAACTTCATATGAATAAATGGTTAATATATATAAATTTATTTTTATTTGAAATACTATAAAAGAGAGGAAATATATAAATTGTTCTTAAATTTAAAAATGATTATTTTATAGAAAATAGATTTGAATTTTTAAATTGTAGAATAAAACATATGAGAAGGGATGTTATATTTATGAAAGTAATTGTTAGAAAAGAGTCAGAACAAGATCACAAAACAGTTGAACTTTTAGTAGAAGAGGCCTTTAAAAATGCTGAATATAGTGATCATATGGAACATGTTTTAGTTAGTAAACTTAGAAAGGGAGAAAACTTTATTGATGGTTTATCTTTAGTGGCTGAAAAAGAAGGGGAGATAGTAGGACACATATTATTAACTAAAGCTAATATAGAAAATGAAACAGAAAAATATGAAACTTTAGCCTTAGCACCAGTTTCAGTTTTACCTAAATATCAAGGTATTGGAATTGGAGGAGAGCTTATAAGAGAAGGTATGAGAATGGCCAAGGAGCTTGGCTATAACTCAATAATAGTTTTAGGTCATGATAAATACTATCCTAAATTTGGATTTAAAAAGGCTGGAACTTGGGGAATAAAAGCTCCATTTGAAGTACCAGAAGAAAACTTTATGGCAATAGAATTAAATGAAGAAGCTTTAAAAAATATAAGCGGTGTTGTAAGATATGCCAATGAATTTTTAGTAGATAATAATTAGTAATAACTTAATGTATTTATTTAAACACTGATTAAATATTGAAATAATATTTTGTTAATCTAAAGCAAAAAATACGGTGGTTGTATAAAAATAAATTATAAGTTTTATAATTTTCTTATGCAACCACCTTGTTATTTTTATATTAAAGTTTTAAAGTGTTGTTGATTTTTATAATATTTAAAAAGTATTGTTATTTAAAATTATATTTATTTAAATAATCTATTCCAAAGTAAACATATATTATTGATACTAAAAAGCTTAATGGAAGAGTAATAAGCATATTTAAGCTTGCTAAATTTAGTAATGCTAATAATACTAAGCATGGAGTTATTCCATAAGTGCTTAGTTTCATTATTTCTCCAAAACTTACATGGTTATTTCTTATACTACATATAATTTTAGTTATTATGGCTAATATTAAGGTTGCAATGTATGAGAAAGCAATAAATACAATAACCATTAGGGATAAATAGGTATTTCCAAAGGTTTTCTCTAAACTATTTATAGAATTTTTTAAGTCATTATCATTTAAAGATAGATTCATATTTGAATAATTAGCTTCAGTAATTTTATTATTGTCATGTTTAATTATTAAAGATTCATTTCCAAAGGCAATTCCTGATTCATAATCCTTTAATAAGTCTTTTGCAGGTTCCTTATCATTTAGTACAAAGGTCCAATTTTCTTCTTGAAAAACTACAAAGTTAGAATCTTTTAGGTCTAAAACTCCATCTTTAATTTCAAAGGGAGGAATTTTATCTTCAAAGGCAGATTTTCTAGAAATTAAAAATTTATTAAGTTCAGTGTAATTTCTACTAAAAGCTAAAAGTCCTAATAAAAGAGATAAAATAAGTAAATAAAAGAATGCACTGATTCCAGAGGTTTTAATAAGTTCTTTATATCTTTTAGGAGTAAATAAACTTATATAAAATCTTTTAAATAGATTCATATAATCACCCTTTCTATTTTTTATTAGTTTGTTCATTAAATAGAAATTTATTAATACTGTTAACTTTTGTTTAATTAATTTGAAAACGATTTTAAAAGAGTGTGTCGTATGATATCATAAAAATGTATTAAATGGAAAAATAAAGAATAAAAGTGCTTTTAAATGATTTAATACAATTAAATATTAAATGAAATATTGGGGGATTTTTATGATTAAAAGGGATTTTAGAAGAAAGTTAACTATGTGTTTAGCATCTGTTATGGCTTTAAACATGGGTATAACTGTATCGGTAAAAGCTGATGAGGGATTAAAAAATGAGTTGAAAAATAATGATATTACTAAAGATATAAGTATATATCCAACTCCTAAAGATATGTCTATAGGAAATAGTGAATTTATCTTAGAGGATTCAGTTAATATAGTTGGAGGAGATTTAGCAGATACATATGCCTTTGAACTTTTGAAAAATATGTTAACTGAATTGGGCATAAAAATCAATGAATCAGAAATTGAGGGGGCTACTACTATTTATATAGGAGAGAGCGATGACAATATTGAAGAGATGGAAAATACATTAGAAGAAATGAATGTAGAAACATCTTCAATAAGTAAAGATGATGGATATGTATTAGCAACTGATGAAAACACAGAGGGAAATAGAATAGTTATAAGAGGAAATAATGAAACAGGAACTTTTTATGGGGTAAAAAGTTTAAAGCAGTTAATTAAAAAGGAAGATAATAAGGTTATCTTAGATGAAGTTGTTATAAAAGATGAGCCGAGTTTTAAAATGAGAGCTGTAGTTGAAGGCTTCTATGGAACACCATGGTCTCAAGAGGAAAGATTGGATCAAATAAAAATGTATGGAGAATATAAAATGAATTCTTATATATATGCTCCAAAGTCAGATCCATATCATAGAGAAAAGTGGAGAGAGCCGTATCCGGCTTCTGAATTAGATAGAATGAAAGAACTTATAAGAACAGCTAATGAAAATAAGGTTGATTTTGTTTTTGCAATATCACCAGGTTTAGATATAAAGTTTGAGGGAGAAGAGGGAGAAGCAGATTTTAAAGCTTTAATAAATAAAGCTGAGACTCTATATGATATGGGAGTTAGAAGCTTTGCAATTCTTTGGGACGATATAGAAAATCGTAGTGGAGTTCAACAAGCAGAAGTTTTAAATAGATTTAATAAAGAATTTATAAAAAATAAAGAAGGTGTTAAGCCATTAATAACTGTTCCAGTAGAATATTGGGGAAGCTCAATGTTTAATGGAGAAGAGGTAAAGACTTATACTAAAGAGTTTGCAGAAACTTTGGATAATGATATTGAAGTAATGTGGACAGGAAATGATGTTATTCCTCCAAATGGGGTTAGCTTAGAGGATGCAAAGAAGGTTTCAAATGTATATAATAGAAAAATGATGTTATGGTGGAACTATCCTGTTAATGATTATAAAGAGGATAAAATGGCTTTAGGACCAATATATGATCTAGATAGAAATTTAGATGAGGAAGTGTCAGGATTTATAGTTAATCCTATGAGATTTTCTGATGCATCAAAGATTTCTACATTAACAGGAGCTGACTATGGATGGAATTCAATTTCATATGAAGCAGAAAAATCATGGGACAAAGCCATTGAAATTATTGCAGGAGAAATGAAAGAAGAATTTAAGATTTTTGCTAATCATTCAACTAGATTAGATACAGGAAGACCAGACTCACCAGAGATTAAAAATACTATAGATAGCTTATGGGAAAAGTGGGAAGCAGGTTCTGATATTAGTTTAGAATTAAGTAATTTACAAAATGAGTTTTCTAAAATGGTTCAGGTGCCAAATAAATTAAGAAGTAATTTAGAAAATAAAGCTTTGTTAAATCAATTAGATTCACACTTATCAAAGTTTGAGATTTATGGAAATGCTGGACTTAAATCCATAGAAATCTTACAAGACATATTAAATAAGGATATGTCAGAGTTCTGGAGTGATAGTTTTGAAGGAATAAAACTTCTTAGAAATTTAGATGGAATAAAAGCTACAATTGCTAACAATGTGGTGGATCCATTTATAAGAAAAGTCCATGAAGTTGGAAATGAATATTTCAATAAGGAAACTACTGTTTTAGAGAACAAGGAATATTCTTATACATCAATTGGAAATATTGCTGATCATAAATATTCTGAATGGTTTATTTCTGAAGAGACGCACGTTCCAAATTATATGTTTGATGATAAAGATAATACAGGTTTCTGGTCAGCAGCGCCAGTACAAAAGGATGATTTCATAGGATTTGATTTAGGTGAAGCTGAAGAGATTAAAGACATATATCTTCTTATGGGAAGAAATAATAATGATACAGATGTTTTAGCAAATGGAGTAATAGAGTATTCATTAGATGGAGAAAATTGGACAGAGTTAGAGGTTAATAAGGGAGAGAGAGAATTACTAGTTGAAACAGGAAAAAAAGCTAGATTTATAAGATATAGAGCTCTTTCAGACTCTGAAAATAAGTTGTATGTTAGAAATTTTAAAGTTAATACTGGAAAGAGTAAGGAAAAATTAATAGGAAATATAGAAGTTAAAGACTCAAATATTAATAAGTCTTCAGAGGGAGAAAATGAAATTATATCTGCAAGTAATATAAATAAGATTTCCTTTGAAGAGGGAGATTCTATAGGACTTGCTATAAATGATGTTAAAAATGTAGTTGGATTTGAAGTCTTAGGAGATGTAGAAAGTAATAAATTTGTATTAGAAAGTTCCTTTGATAATATAGAGTGGGAAGAAGTTTGCAATGGAACTAGCTTTAAAGATGAGACTCCTTTAGTAGGAAAGTTTTTTAGAATAAGAGCGAAGGAAAAAACAGAAGCTAATATTAATGAAGTTAAGATTTCATTAGAAGGATATTCTAAGGGAATAGTGTCAACAAATAGAAGAATAAGCTCAAATACAAATATACATCCTGATTTTGTTGCTGATAATGATTATGGTACATCTTTTGTATGCTCAGATACTATTAAAAAAGGTGACTTTGTACAATTAGATCTTGGGGTAGAAAAGAAAATTAGAGATATAAGCTTAGTTCAAGGACCAGGCGGAGATTATATAGATGGAGATATTGAGTATTCTTTAGATGGAGAAAATTGGACAAAGTTAGGTGTTGTAGAAGGAACTGATACCTTAATAAAAGATTTAGATGTAAAAGCTAGATATGTTAGAGTTATTTCAACTGGATATAAGGATCGTTGGTCAAGAGTTAGAGAATTTACTGTAAACAAAACAGTAAAAGAATTCGAGACTAAGGCGACTTCAGAGGGAACCTACACAGATAGAAGTGAGAATATAAGAGATAATAATTTAAATTCTGCATATATACCAGAAGGTGAAATTAAGAATGGAGATTATCTTCTACGTAGAATTTTTAATGAGAGATTAGTTTCAAAAGTTACAGTTGCTCAGAGTACAGATAATTTATCAGGAGCGAAAGTTATTGGAAAGACTGTAAATGGAGAAACTTTAGACCTTGGAGTGTTAGATAAGGGATTAAATGAGCTTGTTCTTAAGAAGCCAAGACAATTAGTATCTGTAAAGTTAGTGTGGGAAAAAGATGCTGGAAAGGTGGAAATCTTTGAAGTAAAACCTACTTTTGTATCTTTAGATTCTATAATTGAAGATATTAAAAATGAAATTCAGCGTGGAAAAGATGTTTTAGTTGAGCATAAAGATAAAGAAAATGAAGAAAGAACTCAGTTAGAAGAAGCATTAAAAAATATTGAGAATTTATTAAATAATAAAGCTTCAGATGATGAGATTGTAAGAGCATATGAGGATTTAACAAATAAAATAAATAACTTTATTGATTCGGAGCCAAATAAAGAAGAGGAGAATAAACCAAGTAAACCAGAAGGTGGAGAAAATGGTTTTGAAGGTGAAGGAGACAAAGAAGACTCTGGAGATAAGAATGAAAATGAAGACAATAAGGATGAGAATGGAAATCTTCCAAACACTGGATCACCTTTAGGAGCAGGTGAATTAATGCTAGTAGGTGCAGCTTTGGCTACACTTGGAGGAGTAACTATTAAAAAGAAAAAGTAATTAAAAAGAAATAGAATTATTTTATAATATAGTAGCTGTATCAAAATTAAAACTTATTTTGATACAGCTATTTATTTAATAGAAATTTTTTATTATATTAAATAGGATACTAAGAAACATATAAAATCAGTATTTATCTAAAATATAATTATACAATAAATTAAAATTAGTATTTCTTATATTTTTCGTGATCAATTTTTTCACGCTTTTTTTCTTTAATTCTACTACTAATTGCCCAAATAACTAAAATTATAGAGCCTAGAATCATAGATCCATAAAATAAGGCAATTAATACTAATATAATCATAAAAAAACACTTCCTATCTAGGCATCTTCATAAATAACAGCTGTACCATAAGCAACCATTTCAGCAGCACCAGCAGCAAGCGAAGAAGAAACAAGTCTCATTCCTATAATAGCATTTGCACCTAAAGATTCAGCTTCATCTACCATTCTTCCTATAGCAATTTGTCTAGCTTCTGTAAGCATTTCTGTGTAAGAATTCATTTCACCACCGACTAAGTTTTTAAAACTTGAAGCTATATCCCTACCTATATTTTTACATCTTACAGTACTTCCTTTAACAAGTCCTTTAACTTCTTTTATTCCTTTGCCTGGTATTGTTTCAGTTGTTAATACTAACATAATTTATACCTCCTAAAAGTATTTTTATATTTATATTTTAAACTAAAATATATTCTAAATATAAACTTAGTTAATAAGATAATAAATTGAAAAATAAACCAACTAAGTTGTTGAATAAATCATATCATAAGTTAAAGTACAATTCAATATATAGTATTAAAAAACTTATTAAAAGATAAATAAAAGTTCATATAGTTCTAAATTTTGTTAATGGTTGATTGGAATATTAATATTGTGTGAATAAGAATGGTAGTGTAAAATAATGCTATAATGTAAAATTTTACTTGAAAAGTTATTTGTTTGATAGGGTTTTAGTGTATTTAAATAGGCTTTGAAATTGAAAAAGAATTTTAAAATTTCTCTTAAAAAACTTCATTAACAAATTACTTAATAGGTTGGGTTTTACATTAAATAATATTAGAAAAGAGGATAAGAAGATGAAAAATATTGATAATTACACAAGTAACAAAGAGGCTAGAAATAAGATTCTTAAAGAATCTTCTGAAATTGTTGCAGATGAAATGAGACAATTACAAGAAAAAGAGGATGAGAAAAAAAGAGAAGAAAGTATAAAAGAAACTTCTGAAAAGTTAGCTAGTTATATGAGGGATCTAGAAGAAAAATAATTTTTATGCTTAAGATGGATAATTAGTAAGGGTTTTTAGGGACAAAAATTATAAAATGGGGGAAGTATTAGTGGCTTTAGAAAATTCTAATGAGTTAATTATAAAAATAAGAGATTTGAAGATGAATTTTGGAACAAAAGAGGTTTTAAAAGGAATAAATTTAGATATACACAAGGGAGAAATAATAGGCTATATTGGAACAAATGGTGCTGGGAAAAGTACAACAGTAAAAATAATGTTAGGTCTTATAAGTGGCTATACAGGAACAGTTGAAATTTTTGGAGAAGATATTCTAAAGAGTGATGGAAGTTATAAAAGGAAGATAGGGTATGTTCCAGAAATGGCAGACATATATGATACTTTAACTGCTAAGGAATATTTAACTTTTATGGGACAATTATATGGTATGGAATATAAAGATGTTTTATATAAGAGTAAGCAACTTATGAAGATATTAGGTATAGGAGATGTTTATAATTCAAGAATTTCAAGCTTTTCTAAGGGAATGAGACAGAAAGTTCTTTTAATATCAAGCCTTATACATAATCCAGATATATTGTTTTTAGATGAACCATTAAATGGCTTAGATGCAAATAGCGTTATGGTTATAAAAGAAATCTTATCTGAGCTAGCTAGAAATGGAAAAACTATATTTTATTCATCACACATAATTGATGTTGTTGAAAAAATAAGTCATAGAATAATTCTTTTAAACAATGGAGTAGTCGCTGCTGATGGTAGTTTTGAAGAGCTTAAGAAAAATTCTAATGAAGAATCCTTAGAAGAAATATTCAATGATTTAACTGGTTTTAATGATCATAAAAGATTAGCAGAGGAATTTACTGCACTTATAAAGGAGTGTAGTCTATGAAAAAGGATAAATCTTTAGCTGTAGTTAATAGATTAAGAGGAGTTTATGAAAAGCTTGGTGTTGATTATGAAATGATGAGGTTAATATTAGAGACCAAGCTTACAATGGACAAAAGAAGAGAACCTACAATAAATATGAATAATAAAAATAGTGATGAGAAAGATAATAATTTTGGTAAGGCATTAATTCTTTATGGAGTAATGGGAGCACTTATGTCTATGACTATAATTATTAAATATAATATAATGCTTCAAATGGCTGTTTATTTTGGGTTTTTTATGTTTGTAATAGGTAGTAGCTTTATAGCTGATTTTGCTTATGTTCTTTTAGATGTTAGGGATAAAAATCTACTTGGAATTACTGGTGTAAGTTCTAAAACTATAAATGCAGCTAAGATTACTAATATTTTGATTTATATGACCAAGCTAAGCTTAGCTTATGGAGGAGTAGGAATACTTGTTTCTTTAAGGTACGGGATATTGTTTACTATTGTGTTTATACTTGAGATTATACTTATTAATTTATTTATGATACTTATAACAGCATTTATTTATTATTTAGTTCTTAAGTTTTTTAATGGAGAAAAGCTTAAAGATATAATAAATGGAGTTCAAATATTTCTTACTGTTGGAATAATGATTATGTATCAAATTGTAGGAAGACTCTTCGATATTCTAGATGTAGGTAGTAGATTTGCTATAACAAGTTGGTGGCAAGGATTTATAGCACCTTTATGGTTTGCTGCACCTCTTGAAATAATAGAAAGTAGAGTAATAGATAGAACATTAATAATATTTACAGGGTTAGCAATTTTAGCACCAATATTATCAATAATTATTTATTTTAAAATATCTAAAAAGTTTGAAGATTATATTCAAAAGTTAAATGATAATACTTATAAAGGTAAAGATAGAATTTCATTTTCCTTTAGGATTGGAAATTTGGTGTGTAGAAGTAATACTGAGAAAAGTTTCTTTAATTTTACTGTAAATATAATAAAAAGTGAGAGAAACTTTAAGTTGAAAACATATCCAAATATAGCTATGTCCTTAGTTTTCCCTTTCATATTCTTATTTAATTTTATTAGAAGTTATGAAAGTTTTGCAGATTGGAAAAATCATATGGCTAATTCAAATGAATTTTTCACATTGTACATATGTATATTTATGTTGACTCCTGTAATCCTTATGGTTAAATATTCAGATCAGTTTAAAGCCTCTTGGATTTATAAAGCTGTTCCTATAGATGATATGGCTTCAATATTTAAAGGGACATATAAGGGTGTGTTTTATAAAATGATTCTGCCTGTATATACAATATTAGCTTTAGTATATTTATGGGTATTTGGATTAAGAATTATTCCGCAAATTATAGCTATATTATTTGTAATAATTATTCTAAACCTAATAACAGTTAAGTTGATGGATAAACATCTTCCATTTTCAGTAAGCTTTAAAGATGGCGAAAAGATGGATGATTTAGGAATAACATTATTTATTTTTATGCTAAGTGGAATATTGGGAGTAGTTCATTATATAATTAATAGACTTAATTATGGAGTATATATTTTTATCCTTATAGAGTTAATATTAATATGGATTTTATGGACAATAATAAGTAAGAGCAAATATCATAAAATTAATTAAAATAAAAACAAATTAGAGTTTAATAGTTATAGAATATATAAAATAGAGCTAAATAAAATTAACCTTAACTTTATATATAAAAATAAATTTAAAAATCTTAACCTTATCTTAAAGAAGGTTAAGATTTTTATTATATATTTAAGTGGTAAGATATTTAAATATTAGGTAAGAATATATCTTCACCTAATGGAAGAATATCATTTTTAAATGGGTTTATATCCATAAGGAAATCTATAACTACCTCATGATTATATTTAGGGTAGTGTTTTCTAGCTATGCTATACCAAGTATCCCCTTCTTTTACAGAGTATTTTTTCCCATCTTGAAAAGCGTTAACAGGAACTAATACTGTATCCCCTGATTCTAGTGATGAAGTATTGCTTATTTGATTGAGAGATTTTATAATATTCAAACTAGAATTAACAGTACAAGTATCCTTAAACTTTTTAGCCACGTCACTTAATTTTTCATCCTCTTTAAGAGTATATTTTTCTGTTTCTAAATCTTTCAAGTAAGAAGAGTAGCTTATTGTATTTTTACTTTCTGATTTAGAGTTTTCAGATTTGTTTTTATCATTATTTAATGTTTCTTTTGAATTAGTATTTTTATCAGAAGTATTTTTTGGGTTTTCATTAGTAGAATTATTTGATTTATCATTAGCAGATTTATTTTCTGAACTATTAGAAGTTTTTTCTGATTTCTTTTCATCAGTATTGTTTTTATTTTCTTCATTGTTTTTATCAGTTTCTTTTAGTCTTTCGCTTAAGTTAGCTTGTGAGTTTTTATCTTTATTCTCAGAAGAGGTATTTTCATTAACAGAAACCTCTTGAGAAACGGATTTAGATTTCATTAATGTAGAAACAGTTGAATATGTAAAATAACCTAATAAAGCTACACATGCCAAAGATCCTACAAGTACTAAAATATTTTTTTTATTCATTTAATAGCCCTCCTAATATAAATTTATACTGAGATTATTGACAGCTATAAGAAAAATATACATAAAAAAAGAATCTTAAAAAAATATTAAATATTATTTCTAAGATTCTTTAATAATCAATAAATTTAAGGGGGATATAAATATTATATTTAAAATTTTATCCTTTGTGATGGATAAAAATAACTATTTTTTTGAAAAAAGCTTGATTTGGTCTAAAATTAGAATTATAATGTAAACGTATTAAGATATTGGTTTATATATGTATAGATTTAGTTATATAATTTATTTTTAGCCTTCCAGATCGGTTAAAGGAAGGCTCTTTTTTTTACTTTTCTCCAATTAGACAAAGGAGTTCATTTGAAAGTAATACCTCTTCAATAGGCGAAAAAGCAGCTTCTTTCATATCTGATATAATAGAATCCTTACTTAATGACTCTTTATGCATGCCTTCTTTCCAATCTGCAATAAAAATTTTACCTTCTTCTTTTAAAACTCTATAAGCATCTTTTAAAAGCTCCTTAGGAGATAATAGTTCATGGTGAAGGTTTATCATAACTATTAAGTCAATAGAATTATCTTTTAATGGAATATGAGTTTCTTGCATCTTTCCAATTTTTAATCTATCACCATAGTATTCTTTAAGGTTTATATCCATATAGTTTATAAACTCATCTGAAATATCAAGGGCATACAAGGTACAATTAGGAAGTTTTTCTAAAAATGCACGAGAAAACAATCCAGTACCTGCTCCTACATCAGCAATTGTTGGACAATTATTTAAGTCTAAAATTTTTAAAAGTTCTCTTAAATCTATTAAGTTTAATCTTTCTGGATTATTAAGTTTTTCTAAGTTATCAGGATTAAATTTTTCACTCATAATATTTATACCTTTCTTATAAGATTTATATACTTTATATTATTATCAAAGTAGTTAAATCTTATTATTTATAATATTATGTAAAATAAAATTTATATATTTTAATGTAAACATTAAAATCATATTGTGATTTTATCACATTATGATAAAATAATTGAAGTTAGATTAATAGATTTAAATTTATAGTTAAGTTTATTATTAATTTTCTTAAACCAATAAATAAAATAACACAACTCAATGTAATAAAAATAAATTTAATTTTATAATATTGATAATAAGTATTGAAAATAGATTAATGGTATTAAGAGGTGAGTGATATTATGAATAATATTGAGAATATAAAAGATATATTTAGAGATTATAGCATAGGAATAAATGGGGAAGAGGACATGAAAAGATGTTCTGTTTTAATTCCAGTTGTAAATATAGATGGGGAAGACAATATTATTTTTGAAATAAGAAATAATAAATTAAATAGTAATCCAGGTGAAATATGTTTCCCTGGTGGTGCCATAGAAGATGGAGAAACACCAAAAGAAGCTGCCTTAAGAGAATGTTTTGAGGAAATTGGTCTTGGAGAAGAAAATTTAGAAATCATAAGTCAGTTAGATTTTTATGTTTCACCTAATAACATATTAATTTATCCTTTTTTAGGGATTGAAAAAAAGCAAAAAGAAAATATGAAAAATTTTATTTCAATAAATAAGGATGAGGTTTCTGATATATTATCAGTTCCTTTAAAATATTTATTAAATTACGAACCTGAAATCACTTATAGTAAAATTATAAATATGCCAAAGGAAGATTTTCCTTTTCATAATATAATAGGGGGTAAAGATTATAAATTTAGAGAGGGACGATATAAGGTTATGTTTTATAAATATAACAATTTTGTGATTTGGGGAATAACAGCTAGGATATTAGAAAACTTTTTAAATGTATATAAGAAGCATTATAATAAAAAGATTTAATATAATAATTATTAAATAAACTAAAACTTGTATTAAAGCAGGTGGAGTTTTAAATTTTATAAATATATAGACAGTTTTAAAAGGAGCGATTTAGTGGATCAAAGAAGTTTAGAGAAAAAGTGTAAGTTCAATAAAAGGGTTATTCTATTTACATTTTTACTTACAATTGCTACATTAATAGCAATTTGGATTTCTACATTTAAATATTATTACAATGAGATTAAGTGTAATAAGGTAACTATGGAAAAGTTACCAGTAGGTAGCTTTCAAAGAGAGTATGACTCTCCAAGTAAAAAATATACTATTAACTCTTATATATGTGGTTCTGGGGGATTACCTGATTGGGCTGCTAGATGTGAAGTGGTTAATAATATGAATGGAGAAGTGAGAAACATATATTGGGATTATAAGATAAAATTAATTGATGTAAAATGGATTAATGATAATACTGTCTCAATAAATGGACATAAAATAAATGTTGAAAATGAGGTTTATGATTGGAGAAAAGTATAATTAAAATAAAAAAGACAAATACCTAGTGTATTTGTCTTTTTTAATCACATTCAATAATACGTAAATAACACAAAAGTGCATTAAAAATGAAAAAATAATTACTTTTATCGATGATTAATTAAGAAAAGAGGGTATCATCGATAAAACCTTTACATTTATTATAATACATTGTTTTTAAAATTTCAAGAAAATGTTTTCAGAAATAGAAATTTTTTAGTAATAAATTAAAAAAGATAATTTGTTATTATTATTTATGTAGTATGATTGTGAAAATAACATAAAAAATATTAATGTTTAAATATAAAATACATAGTTAAACATTAGTTTATAAATTTATACAATAGATGGGAAGGAAAATAGTTTATGGGGTTTTTAGAGAGCTTTGTTAGCTTTATAGTTTATTTAGCTAGCACTTGTGGGTACATAGGAATATTTATATTAAACATGCTTGAATATGCTTGTTTACCATTTCCAAGTGAAATTGTATTACCTGCAATTGGAGCTAGTGTAGCAAGTGGTAAATATAGTATGATATATGTTTTGCCCATATCTGTCATAGGAGGCATAGTTGGTACCCTAATAAGCTATTCTGTGGGAATGTATGCAGGGCAAAAAGTAATTTTATTTGCTGAAAGAAAGCATAAAAAAAGCAAGTTCATATTTGAAAAAATAGATAGATTATTTTCTAGGTATGGTAAAATAACGGTTTTTTTAGCTAGATTATTACCTTTTACAAGAACATATATATCGCTTTTTGCTGGAGCTGAGAAGGTTAATAAAATTATGTTTGTGATATTTTCAGCTTTAGGTATAACAATAATGGATAGTTTTTATCTTTTATTAGGATATTTTGCATATGATAATAAATCATTCATAGAAAAAGCTTTAAGACATTATTCAATAGCATTAATAATTATAATAGTAATAGCTATTTTTTCATATTATATTTATAAAAATCTAAAATTAAAGAAACTTAAAAAAGAGAATTAAGTTTTATTGACAAGTTTTTTTAAAAAGAGTATATTAAAAATAACACGATGTGGTGTTTAGAGAGCAAAGAAGCTCCATAGGAAATCCCTATGGAGCTTTTTATTTTTTTATAAGTATATTTTTAGAAATAGTTGATTTTTATTTATAATTAAAAATTCACATTAATTATACTATATCTTAAGGATGAACTAATAAATTAACAATAAGGCTAAAAAATATACTTATAAATAAGCTCTTACCCATAATTAATAAAAAGAGGGGAGCTAAAAATGAAGAGGTTTAAGATTAAGACAGAAATACTTTTTGGAGAAGGAGCCTTAGATTACTTAAAAGAACTTAAGAATAAAAAAGTTTTTATAGTGACAGATCCTTTTATGGTTAAGTCAGGGACTATAGAAAAATTAACTAATAACCTTACATCATCTGAAGTTTTTGTATTTAGTGAAATAGTTCCAGATCCACCAATTGAGTTAGTTGTAAGTGGAATAGAAATGCTTAAAGATTTTAATCCTGATGTTGTTATTGCTTTAGGTGGAGGGTCTGCTATAGATGCAACTAAGGCAATAATAGATTTTTCTAAAAAATTAGTTAAATTAAATGATATTAAGTTTATAGCTATACCAACAACAAGTGGTACAGGCTCAGAGGTAACTTCATTTTCAGTAATAACAGATAAGCAAAAGGGAGTTAAATATCCTTTAGTATCAGATGAATTATTACCAGACATAGCAATTTTAGATCCAGAACTTGTTAAAACAGTTCCAAATTTTATAACTGCCGATACAGGAATGGATGTACTTACTCATGCATTAGAAGCATATGTTTCTAAGAATGCCACAGACTTTTCAGATGCCTTAGCTGAAAAAGCAGCTACTTTAGTATTTAAATATTTACTAAAAGCTTATGAAAATGGAAACGATATAGAAGCTAGAGAAAAAATGCATAATGCTTCATGTTTAGCTGGATTAGCATTTAATGAGGCTTCCTTAGGAGTTAACCATGGTATTGCCCATGTTTTAGGAGGGAAATTCCATGTTCCTCATGGAAGAACTAATTCAATATTATTGCCACATGTAATAGAATATAATGCAAATATAACAAGCTATAATTCTAAGGAATTTAGTGAAGCAGCAGAAAAATACGCTAAAATAGCTAAAATAGTTGGATTACAAGGATCAAATACTAGAGGATTAGTAAAAAATCTTGTAAATGAAATTAAAAAGATGCAAAAGGCAATGAATATGCCTACAACTTTAAGAGAGTGTAAAGTTGATGGTGATGAACTAAAAAAATTAGAAAATGAAATAGCTCAGTTAGCATTAAAAGATGCATGTACAGAAAGTAATCCAAGAGTGCCGGATGAAAAGGATATAATATCTATCTTAAATAAAATTAAATAGTTTTTTAAAAGCTTCAAAATGGGATGGGTATGTTATGATTTGTCCTTTTTTGAAGCTTATTTTAAATGTTTTATAAATATATATTTAATAAAGAATTAATTAAAAGACAAGAAATTTGTTAATGTGACAAAATAATATAAAAAATATGTGAATACATTGACAATTGTATGATTAAAATTTATAATAAAGATATCACAAAGGTGTGATTAAGTTTTAGAGCAAAGTAGCTTCTTAAAGGTATTTCATTTACTTAAAGGTATGAATGAAACTTTAAGGAGCTTTTTTACTAAATAGTTATGAAAAGGATTTAGTTAGTTAATGATTTAACGTGGGAAAGTAAGGTGAGAAGCATATGGGAGAAGAGTCAAAACAGAGAATTATACAAGAATATGTACCAGGGAAACAAGTTACACTTGCTCATATAATAGCAAATCCTAATGAGGACATATATAAAAAATTAGGTCTTATAGTGGACAAGAAGGATGCCATAGGGATACTAACTATAACACCAAGTGAAGCCTCTATTATTGCAGCAGACGTTGCTACAAAGGCTTCAGGAGTTTCATTAGGTTTTATAGATAGATTTAGTGGATCTTTAGTAGTAACTGGTGACATAAGTTCTGTAGAGTCAGCCTTAAATGAAGTTTTAGATGTTTTAGGTAATATTCTAAATTTCTCATCAACTAAGATTACGAGGACTTAATATATGGGAAGAGTAATATTTATGGGGAAGACAGGATGTGGAAAAACAACATTGTGTCAAGCCTTAAACAACTTAGAAATAAAATATAAGAAAACTCAAGCCATAGAACTTTATGATAATGCCATAGATACTCCAGGAGAATATATGGAAAACAGGGGATATTATACTGCTTTAATAGTTACAGCAGCAGATGCTGATATTATAGCTTTAGTCTATGACTGTACTTCAGAAGAAAATTATATTGCTCCAGGTTTTGCAAGTATATTTTGTAAAGAAGTTATAGGTATTATTACAAAGATAAATTTAGCTAAGGATAAGTCAGAAATAGAAGTAGCAGAAGAGAGGTTAAATTTAGCTGGAGTAAGCAAAATATTTAAAGTTGATACAGTAGATGATGTGGGAGTTAAAGAGTTATTTAATTACCTAAACAAATTTTAATTTGAGGTGAACTGTTAATGAAAAGAACTATAGTAATAGTCGATGATGAGCCTATTACAAGAATGGATACAAGGGAAATTTTAGAGGCTAATGGATACGATGTTGTAGGAGAAGCTTCTGATGGTTTTGAAGCAATTGAAGTTTGTAAGAAATATAATCCTAGCTTAGTTTTAATGGATATAGATATGCCTTTATTAGATGGAATAAAAGCTAGTAAGGTATTAACTAAGGAAAAGTTAGTTGGGGGCATAATATTATTAACAGCATTCGAAGACAAAAAGTATATTGAAATGGCTAAAGAAGTAGGAGCCTTTGGATATATGATTAAGCCTGTAAATGAGAAGGTATTTATTCCTACTGTAGAAATGTGCTTATCAAAGGCAGAAGAATTTTATGAACTGAAAAAAGATTATGATAAAATAAACAATAAATTAAATGATAGAAAGTTAATAGAGAAGGCAAAAGGAATACTTGTTAAGCAATTGAACTCAAATGAGAACGAGGCTTATAACAGAATAAGAAAATTAAGTATGGATAGGAGAACTACCATGGCTGAAATAGCAAAAATAATCATTGTTGGCTATGAGGGATAATAATGATTGGAACACTATGTAAAGAATACACGCTTTTAAGTGAAGATGAGATAAATAAAATAAGAGAAGTTTCAAAATCTCTACAAATTATGGCTGACTTCTATGAAAGTGATGCATTTATAGATGTTTTAGATAAAGAGGGAAACTTTGCTATTGTAGTAGACCATGCTATTCCAGAAGATAAGCCTTCCTTATATAAAGAAAAAGTAGTTGGGAAAAAAGCTTTAGAAGAAAATGAGCCAGGTGTTATAGAAACATTAAAAAATGGCACAGTTAATAAGGATATAAAAGCACTGACTCAAGAAAATAAGTTTGTAAAACAAAGAATACATCCAATTCTTAATGAAAAAAAGGTTGTAGGAGTTGTTATAGTAGAAAAAGACATTAGTAATGAACTTGAAAGTGATTTCAAAATCGATATAAGTTCTGCAAATGAAAGTTCAGAATCAAAGGGTTTTTTAAATCTTCTAAGAGAAGGTACTTTAATAACAAACAATCTTCATGATGGAATACTTGTTTTTGATAAAAGAGGAAAGCTTGTTATAAAAAACACTAAAGCTGACAATATATATAGTAGTTTAGGATATAAAAGTATAGATTATGGAGATGATTTTGATAAATTATCATTAGACAATTCCAAGTTTGAAGATATTTCAAATATCATTAAAGAAAAGAGTGATTTAAAACAAATAATAGAAGTTCAAGTGAAAAATGCTTATTTTGAATTAAGTAGAACTTTTATAGATAAAGAAAACTTAAGAATAATTGAGATAATAAAAGATATAAGTGATGTTAAGAATAAAGAAGCTGAGTTAGTTTTAAAATCAGTGGCATTAAGAGAAGCTCATCATAGGGTTAAAAATAGTTTACAAACAGCAGCTGCATTACTTAGAAGTCAAAGTAGACGATGCAAAAGTGATGAGGCTAAGGAGTATTTACAAGAGAGTGTAAATAGAATACTTGCTATTGCTACTACTCATGATTTATTATCTAAATCTCAAGGAAATAATATTAAGGTTAGAGATGCTCTTGAGGTACTAACAGAAAACATAAAGAAAAGTTGGTATGGATCTAACATAAACATATATATAACAGGAAACAATTTTTATATAGATGGAGAAAAGTTGACTGGATTGCTTTTAATAATGAATGAGCTTATACAAAATTGTTTTGATCATGCATTTGCTAATAAAGATGAAGGTACAATACAAATTCTTATACAAAGTGATGGAGAAGATAAAGCTATAGCTGTTGTGGATAATGGTTGTGGATTTGATTTAGGATTAGTTAATAATAACAATTTAGGTTTATTTATAGTCAATAGTTATATTAAGGATCAACTAAAAGGAACTATGAATATAACTTCTAATAAAGAAGGAACTAAGGTACTATTAAATTTTAAAATTGAAGAAGATAAAGAATGTAAATAACTATGAACTGCGAAGTAGTAGTTTGAATTGAGCAATGAGGCTTAAGGTTATAGAAGATAAAACTTAGATTTTTAAATCAGGTTTATTTCTGTAGCTTTAAGCCTTTTTAGTTCTTTAAAATAATTATCTAAATTAAAGAATTTAATTAAATTATTATAAGTTGATATGAAAAATAACAGCTTATGGATTTTAAAAAATATTAAGGGGGTGAAAGGATGAGAGAGGAACTTTTAAGTGTTGGAATAGATATAGGCACAAGTACAACTCAGCTTATATTTTCTAAGTTAATAGTTGAAAATGAAGCATCAGCTTTTACCGTTCCAAGAATAAGCATTGTAGATAAGGAAATTATCTATAGAAGTGATGTTTACTTTACACCACTTATTTCAAATACTGAAATAGATGGAAGAAAAATAAAAGAAATTATTGAAGAAGAATATAAAAAGGCTGGAATAAATAAGGATGATATTCAAACTGGTGCAGTAATAATAACAGGGGAGACAGCTAGAAAAAAAAATGCAAACGATGTATTGCATACATTAAGTGGATTTGCTGGAGACTTTGTTGTGGCAACAGCTGGACCAGATTTAGAAAGTATCATAGCTGGAAAGGGTGCTGGAGCACATATTTATTCTAAGGAACATTCAACCAGTGTTGTAAATATGGACATTGGAGGAGGTACAAGTAACCTTGCACTTTTTTTAAGAGGTGAAGTTAAGGAGACTGGCTGTCTAGATGTAGGAGGAAGACTTATAAATATTAATCCAAATACAAGAGAAATAATATATATTTCACCTAAAATAGAAAGAATAATAAAAGAAAAGAATTTAGGACTAGAAATAGGAACTAAGGCAACCTTAGAAAATATTAAACCGGTGGTTAATATGATGGTTGCTTGGTTGGAGGAAAGTGTTGGTTTAAGACCTAAGGATGAATATTTTGATTACATAGTAACTAATAAAAGTATAGCTTTAGAAAATGAGATAAAATGCATATCCTTCTCAGGAGGTGTTGCAGATTATATATACTATGAGGGAGAAATCCAAGACTATTTTAAATATGGAGATATTGGAATAATACTAGGACAAGCTATTAAAAATTCAGATTTATGTAAGAAGCTTAAAGTAGTAAGATCTATTGAAACCATAAGAGCAACTGTTGTGGGAGCTGGCTCTCATACAACAGAAATAAGTGGAAGTACAATTACTTACACAAAGGATAGTTTCCCAATAAAAAATTTACCAATATTAAAGCTTAGTTTAGAAGATGAAAGTCAAGGTGCTTATGAATTAGAAATAGCTCTTAAGAAAAAAATAGAGTGGTTCAGGCTAGAAAATGATTTTCAAAAGATAGCAATAGCTATTAATGGTAAAAAGAATCCATCCTTTAAAGAGATACAGGAATATGCAAAAGGTCTTGTAAACGGAATGAAGGATTTGATTGAGAAAGAGGGACAACTAATAGTAGTTGTTGAAAATGATATGGCTAAGGTTTTAGGACAAGCAATATATTCCTTACTTAATTTCCAAAAAGAAATTATATGTATTGATGGTATTAAGGTTGAAAATGGAGATTACATAGACCTTGGAACACCAATTGCAGATGGAAAAGTATTACCTGTTGTTATAAAAACATTAGTTTTCAACTAGTTGGAAGGAGGATAAGAAATGATTTTAAAAACAAAATTATTTGGAAAAGTCTATGCTTTCAAATCTTTAAATGAGGTTATGGCTAAGGCAAACGAAGAGAAATCAGGAGATAGATTAGCTGGATTAGCAGCAGAGTCTTCAGAAGAAAGAGTAGCAGCAAAGGTTGTATTATCAAATATAACTTTAGAGGATTTAAGAAATAACCCAGCAGTTCCTTATGAAATAGATGAGGTAACTAGAATAATTCAAGATGATGTAAATGAAAAAATATATAGTGAAATAAAACACTGGACAGTATCTGAATTTAGAGAGTGGATATTAGATGAAAATACAACAGGTGCTGATATAAGAAGAATTTCAAGAGGTTTAACTTCTGAAATGGTAGCAGCTGTAGCAAAATTAATGTCTAATATGGACTTAATATATGGAGCAAGAAAGATAAAGGTAACAGCTCACTGTAACACAACAATAGGTGAAAAAGGAACTTTATCTGCAAGACTTCAACCAAACCATCCAACAGATGATCCAGATGGAATAATGGCTTCATTATTAGAAGGATTAACTTTTGGAGTTGGAGATGCAGTTTTAGGATTAAACCCAGTTGATGACTCTGTTGAGAGTGTTACTAAAGTATTAAAGAGATTTGATGAAATAAAAAGAAAATTTAAAATACCAACTCAAACTTGTGTACTAGCTCACGTAACAACTCAAATGGAAGCTATAAGACAAGGGGCACCTACAGACCTAATATTCCAATCAATAGCAGGTTCTGAAAAGGGAAATGAAGCTTTTGGATTTAATGCTGCAACTATAGAAGAAGCTAGACAATTAGCTTTAAAACAAGGAACAGCTACAGGACCAAATGTAATGTACTTTGAAACAGGACAAGGTTCAGAGCTTTCATCAGATGCTCACCATGGAGTTGACCAAGTAACTATGGAAGCTAGATGTTATGGATTCGCTAAGAGATTCCAACCATTCTTAGTTAACACAGTTGTTGGATTCATAGGACCAGAGTATTTATATGATTCAAAACAAGTTATAAGAGCAGGTCTTGAAGACCACTTCATGGGTAAATTAACAGGAATACCAATGGGATGTGATGCATGTTATACAAACCACATGAAAGCAGACCAAAATGATATAGAAAACTTAGCTGTATTATTAACAACAGCAGGATGTACTTATTTCATGGGAATTCCACATGGAGATGACGTAATGCTTAACTATCAAACTACAGGATACCATGAAACAGCAGCTTTAAGAGAAATGTTTGGATTAACAGCTATTAAAGAGTTCCAAGATTGGTTAGTTGAAATGGGATTCGTAGACGAAAATGGAAAGCTTACTAAAAAAGCAGGAGATGCATCTGTACTTTTAGGATAGGAGGGAGAAGAGAGTTATGAACGAAAAAGATTTAAAACTAATGGTTGAGCAACTAGTTAGCCAAATGGTTGGACAAGTTGATATGCAATCAGTAGAAAAAGTTGTTAAGGAAGTTTCAAAAAATCAATCTCAAGTGGAAAGTGATGAGTTTATACCAGATATTACAGAGATAGATATAAAGAAACAACTTTTAGTTGATAATCCAGCTGATAGAGAGGCTTACTTAGAAATGAAAGCTAAAACACCAGCTAGATTAGGATCAGGAAGAGCAGGAGCTAGATATAAAACTATAACAGCTTTAAGAATGAGAGCTGACCACGCTGCTGCACAAGACTCAGTATTCTCAGATGTTTCAGAGGAATTCATAAAGAAAAATAACTTTATACCTGTGAAAACTATGTGTACTGATAAGGATGAATATGTAACTCGTCCAGACCTTGGAAGAAGATTTTCACCAGAAACAACAGAGATCATAAAAGAAAAATGTGATAAAAATCCTAAGGTTCAAATAATGGTTGGAGATGGTTTAAGTTCAGCTGCAATAGAAGCTAACGTAGAAGATATTCTTCCTTCAATAGAGCAAGGATTAAAAATGTATGGTTTAAATGTTGGACCTATATTATTCGTTAAATATTGTAGAGTTCCAGCTATGGATGCTGTAGGAGAAGCAACTGGAGCAGATGTTGTTTGTTTACTAGTTGGAGAAAGACCAGGTCTTGTAACTGCTGAGTCAATGTCAGCATATATAGCATATAAACCAAAGGTTGGAATGCCAGAAGCTAAGAGAACTGTTATATCAAACATTCATAAAGGTGGAACAACTGCCGTTGAAGCAGGAGCTCACATTGCAGAGTTAATAAAAACAATGTTAGATAAAAAAGCTTCAGGAATAGATCTTAAATAATAAGTTTGGAGGGAATTAAGCATGAAAAATGATTTAATACGTCCTAATGTTTTAAGCGTTAAGATAATATCAAATGTTAGTCCAGAAATGGCTAAAAAATTAGAATTAGAACCACATCACAAGAGTTTAGGATTAATCACAGCAGACTGTGATGATGTAACTTATACAGCTTTAGATGAGGCTACAAAGGCAGCAGAAGTAGATGTAGTTTATGCTAGATCAATGTATGCTGGGGCTGGAAATGCTTCAACAAAATTAGCTGGAGAAGTAATTGGTATCTTAGCTGGACCAAGTCCTGCTGAAGTTAGAAGTGGATTAAATGCTACTTTAGATTTCATTGATAGTGGAGTTGGGTTTATAAGTGCAAATGAAGATGATTCAATTTGTTACTATGCTCAATGTGTATCAAGAACTGGATCATATCTTTCAAAAACAGCAGGAATAAGAGAAGGTGAAGCTTTAGCTTACTTAGTAGCTCCTCCATTAGAAGCAATGTATGCTTTAGATGCAGCATTAAAGGCTGCAGATGTTGAAATGTGTGAATTTTTTGCACCTCCAACAGAAACAAACTTTGCAGGAGCCTTACTTACAGGATCACAATCAGCATGTAAAGCAGCATGTGATGCCTTTGCAGAGGCAGTACAATCAGTAGCTAGTAATCCATTAGGATTCTAATAGGCTAAAGATATGGGAAAAGCTTTAGGATTAATAGAATTTATAGGATATGTACCAGCCATATGTGCTGCAGATACAGCCTTAAAAGCTGCAAGTGTTGATTTGATTGGAATAGAAAAGGTTACTGGAGGAATTGTAACTGTAAAAATTACGGGAGATGTAGATGCTGTACAAGCTGCAGTGGAATCTGCTGAAAATTATGCAAGTAGAATTGGAAGTTTAAGAAGTGCTCATGTAATTCCAAGACTTGATGATGAGGTAGAGAATCTTTTAATGAATAGTAAAAGTTCAGAAGAAGAGATACAAGAAGAAATTCAAGGGTTGGAAGAAGATATTAAAGAGGTTTGTGAAGAGATAATAGAGGAAATTACAGAAACTATTATAGAGGAAACAGAATCTAAAGAAGAAAGCCTACAAGAAGATGTTGTTGAATATGTTAAAAATATTAATGATGAAGTAGAAGAAACTTCTGGAAAAATAGAAGGTGAATCTCACTTAGATGAAATAGAAGTTTTTGAAATAACTGAAAATGAAGAAATTTCAAAGGAAGATTTAGAAGAGGTTGATAGAAAGCCTGAACTTATAGATGATAAGGAAGAAGTTTTAGAATATGAGATTGAAGGGCATATAAATAAAGAATCTGATTCTATAGATATAAAAGAAATATCTAAAATGAGTGTTAAGGAATTAAGAAAGAAAATAAAATCCTTAAATATTAATATAACTTCTAATAAGCTTAAGTCTCTAAAGAAGAAAGATTTAGTAGATATATTACTAAAATATAATGAAGAAGGTGACAGTTAATGGAGTTTTTAGATAAAGACTTAGTTTCCATACAGGAAACTAGGGGGCTTATAAGAAAGGCTAAAGAAGCTCAAAGCAAGTTAGCCCGTATGAGTCAACAAGACATAGACAGAATAGTTAAAGCTATATCTGATGCTGCTTATGAAAATTCTGAAAAACTTGCTAAGATGGCAAATGAGGAAACAGGATTTGGTAAATGGGAAGATAAAGTATTAAAAAATGTTTTTGCTGCAAAAACAGTTTATGAATCAATAAAGGATACAAAAACTGTTGGAATAGTAGAGGAAAATGTTGAGAAAAGAGCATTTAAAATTATGGTGCCAGTAGGAGTAGTTGCAGGACTTATACCATCAACAAATCCAACTTCAACAGCAATCTACAAAGCTATGATTTCAATAAAAGCTAGAAATGCAATTGTTTTATCACCACATCCAAGTGCAAAGAAATGTATTATTGAAACAGCTAAGATAATAGCTAAGGCTGCTGAGAGAGCAGGCTGTCCAGAAGGAGCTATAGGATGTATTACAGTACCTTCAATAGAAGGAACTAATGAACTTATGAAAAATAAAGATACTTCATTGATCCTAGCAACAGGCGGAGAAGCAATGGTTAGAGCTGCTTATTCATCAGGAACACCAGCTATAGGTGTTGGACCAGGAAATGGACCAGCCTTCATAGATAAGAGTGCAGATGTTAAGTTAGCAGTTAAGAGAATATTAGATTCTAAAACTTTTGATAATGGAACAATATGTGCTTCAGAACAATCAATAGTAGTTGAAAAAGCTATGGAAGATGAAGTTGTTAGAGAATTAAAAGAACAAGGAGCTTACTTCTTAACTGAAGAACAGGCAAATCAATTATCTAAATTTGTAATGAGAGCAAATGGAACTATGAATCCACAAATAGTTGGAAAAACTCCTCAAGATATAGCTAAATTAGCTGGTTTAGAAGGAATTCCATCTTGGGCAAGAGTTTTAGTTCCAAGAGAATGCCATGTTGGACATAAGTATCCATTTTCAAGAGAAAAGTTAACAACTATTTTAACTTTCTTTGTAGAAGAGAATGTAGATGCTGTATTAAATAGATGTAAAGAAATATTACTAAATGAAGGAGCTGGACATACATTCTGTATGCATGCAAATAATGAGGAACTTGTTAAGAGATTCGCATTAGAAATGCCGGTTTCAAGAATGGTAGTAAATTCACCAGGAGCTCTTGGTGGAATAGGAGCTACAATCAACTTAGTACCTGCCTTAACATTAGGATGTGGTGCAGTTGGAGGAAGTTCTACATCACATAACATAGGACCATTAGATTTAATGAATACAAGAAATGTAGCTTATGGAGTTAGAGAACTTGAAGATATTAGAGAGTTAGCTGTAGGAGCTACAAAGGAAGTTGCTGCAAGTTTAGATTTAGGTGACAAGGAAGAATTAATAAACTTATTAGTTAAGAAGATTATTGAGGAACTTAAGTAATTTTTAAGATAATTGGATTCTAATATAAATTAAAGACTTATTTAATATTATAGATAATTTTCATTACATAGAAATGAAAAGATATAAAAAGGCTTAATATGTTTTAGTCTTAGGAAAATTAGGTCTTAGGACTAAGGCTATATTAAAAGTCTAGAGAAGTTTCTTTAGGCTAATAGATAAATATAAAATTTTTAAATAATTCAAATTAAAGAGATTTAAAAATACTATAATACTAAAATTTTGGAGTTAAAAGCTCTATGTGAAATTTTAACTAAAAAGGTTTAAAATTAAATTAAAGACAAATTAAAGTCTAAATTAAAAAATTAAAAAGGATATTTTGAGGAGGAATTTGTTATGGCAAACGCAAACGCATTAGGAATGATCGAAACTAGAGGATTAGTAGGAGCAATAGAAGCTGCTGACGCAATGGTTAAGGCTGCAAATGTTCAATTAGTAGGAAAAGAACAAGTTGGTGGAGGATTAGTAACTGTTATGGTTAGAGGAGATGTTGGAGCTGTTAAAGCTGCTACTGACGCTGGAGCTGCTGCTGCTGAAAGAGTTGGAGATTTAATATCAGTACATGTAATCCCAAGACCACACTTTGAAGTGGATGCTATATTACCAAAGGCACCAAAAGCTGAATAATAAAAAGTTGTAATTAGGGGTTGCATAAAGAGTCTTTTATGCACTCCTTTTATACATCTAATAGGGGATGTGATAAAATGGCTGTTTTGACAGAAGGTGAGGTAAGAAAAAGATTAAGTAGAGAAGACCTAAAAGCTTTAAAAGAATTTAAGGTTGTAAAGGGAGAAATAATAACTCCATCTGCAAAGTCTTATTTAGCTGAACATAATATAAATTTAGTTTATGTTAATTCTGAAGAAGAAAAATTAAATAAAGAAACAGAACCTAAAGAGATAATAAGAGAAGTCGTTAGGGAAAAAGAATACAAGTATGAAACTGTTTTTGGAGCTAATTTAGATGAAAAGCCAGAGCATATGACACATCTAACAGGCAATCTTCTTGTATTTAAAGATCATAAGAGAATAATATTCAGAGGTAAGATAGATTCTCTTGAAGCAAGAATTGTTGAAACACAAGTTCTTTGTCATAAACAAGGAATGAATAAACTTGTAGAAGACCTTCAAGAAATACTAACTCTTATAGGAAGAATATTGAGATGCGAGGTTTTAAGTGAGCCTTTAGAAGGTTTTTCTCTTCAAGGAATGACAGAAAAGGATCTTAGAGAAAAATCACATAACCCTAAAAAATACTTTGGTATAGGACATGAAATGCCAACTTATGAAATGGGTGAAATAGTGGCTGCACTAAATATTTTAAGAACTTTAACTAGAGAAACAGAGCTTTCAGCTTATGAAGCTTTTAAAGGTGAATATGGACAAGTTGAGAGAGAAGATTTAATTAGAGCTTTAAATAGACTATCCTCAGTATTTTGGATTATGATCTTTAAAGTTAGAACAGGAAAGTACGAGAAATAGGAGGAAGCTATGGACAATCTATTACAGGACATTATAGAGGAAGTAGTCAGAAGAGTTAAGGATGAAGCTTTTATAGAAGTTGAAGCTTCAGGTAGACATGTTCATTTAACTAGGGAGCATATAGACATATTATTTGGAGAAGGACATGAGCTTACTAGAATAAAAGATTTATCTCAACCAGGTCAGTATGCTTGTAAAGAGAGAGTTACTATATCAGGACCTAGAGGTAAAATAGATAATGTTGTGGTTTTAGGACCACCTAGAAAGGAAACTCAAGTGGAAGTTTCATTTACAGATGCTCTAGTACTAGGATCTATACCTCCAGTTAAATTAAGTGGAGATTTAGAGAATACTCCAGAAATAACAATTTCAACAGAGAGAGCTTCTATAGCCTTAAATAGAGGGCTAATGGTTGCTAAAAGACATATACACATGACACCAGAGGATGCAATAAAATTTGGTGTTAGTAACAATGAAAGCGTAAAAGTTAAGGTTTTAGGGAAAAGACCTTTAATATTTGATGATGTAATTGTAAGAGTTAGCAAGGATTACAGAACATTTATGCATATTGATTATGATGAAGCAAATGCTTGTGGGTTTTCAAAGGGAACTTTTGCCTTAATTGTTGGAAAAGATAAAAAATAATAATTTAAGATATTAAGTTAAAGGTTAATTGTGTTTTAGAAAGCTTAGTACTAATTTAATAATATAAAAGATTTTAAAGAGTTATCTTGATTTAGTAAAGTAAGCTTTTGTAAAGGATTATATAGTTTAACTACATAAAATCTTATAAGCATTTAAATAAGATTTTAGCTAATGTAAGTAAGAGTAAGCCTCTAAATGAAAGGGGGTAAGGATAATATGGACTATGAAAAGTTAGTTGAATTTTTAGTAGATGAAATATACAAGAGAATTCAAGAGGAAAATAGTAAAAGCAATTCTTTAGAAAAGAGAAAATCCATTGTTGTAATTGGAGAGAGTAATGTAAGTTCCTATAGAGAAGCCTTAAAAGGATTTGATATTAATCCATTAACATCAGAATGCAAAGATTGCGACATACTAATTATATCAAAGCTTTGTATTAAGGGACTTAGCAACATAGCTCAAGGAACATGTACAACAAAGGCAGAAAATTTTACTTTAGAAATGCTTTTAAAAGGTAAGAAAGTTTATATTCTTGAGGATGGTATTGAGTACAGAAAGTACAAAAATACAGCTCCGAAAGTTTTATACAATAAATATATTAAGTTTGAGGAAGAGCTTCTAGCTTATGGCATAGAAATTATAGATGATTTAAATAGGATTTCAATAGAAAGCAAGGATGAAAAAGTTTCTTTTAGTGGTATTAAAGAAGAAATAAGTAAAAATCTTTGTTTATGTAATGAAAATAAGGTTGAAGGAAAAAAGGACTTAGAGACTACTGTTATTGCAGATGAGTCCACAATAAATCTTTCAAATAAGAAATTAGTATCAGAAAGTGATCTAAGAAAGCCTCACATAAATGGAGTAAGAACCTTAATAGTTGATAAAAAGGCTATAATTACTCCCTTAGCAAAGGATTATATTCGCATAAATAATTTAAATGTTGTGCTTTCTTAGAGTAGCTTAACTCTTTAAAATATGGATGATTTTTGTTTATGAAGCTAATTAAACTTAAGAATCATCCATATTTAAAATAAACAACCTTTAAAAAGGTTTAAAGTATTTAGGGAAAGTGGCAATAAGAGGATTGGGAGTGAATTATTATGGAAATAGGAAGAGTAGTAGGAAATGTGTGGGCAACTAGAAAAGACGAAAAACTAAATGGACAAAAGTTTTTAATAGTTAAGCTTCTTGTAAGTAAAGATAAGGAAAAAGAGGGCTTGTTTGTAGCCGCTGATAATGCTGGTGCTGGAATTGGAGATATTGTTCTTATAACTAAGGGTGGTGCTGCAAGACAATCAATTGGAAATAGAGAAGTTCCTATAGATGCTGCCATAGTAGGTATTGTAGATTCTATAGATATTGAAGAGGATTAATATGAAAAAAAGTATAGGAGCTTTAGAATTTAGAAGCATCAGCAAAGGCATTGAGGTCTCAAATGAGGTTGTCAAAAAAGCTTTTGTAGAAGTTTCTTACCTTAAAAGTATTTGTCCAGGAAAATTCTTTTTAATTGTTAATGGAGATGCTGGAGAGGTGAAGGAAGCCATAGAATTTGGAGAAAGACTTGGAGAGAAATATTTAGTTGGAAGCTTTATTATAAACTCTATTCACCATGACATAATAAATGCTCTTAAGGGAAAATATTCTCAAAAAAACATAGAGGATAAAGCAATTGGAATAATGGAAACAGGAAAGGTTTCTTCCGGTATATTAGCCCTAGATAAAACATTAAAAAGCAGTGAGGTTAATTTAGTTAAGCTTCAACTGGCTTTTGGAATTGGTGGAAAGCTTGTATATATAGTCTCAGGAGATTTAAGTAGTGTAGAAAATGGAATGAGAGAAGGACAAGCTATTTTACAAGAAAAGGACATTATAAATGTTTCTATAATTCCTTTTGTACATAGTGAGATAGCAAAAAATTTAATTAAATAAATTTATAAAAAATAATTAAGTCCATATTTTGAGAATAAGGGGGAAGAGAAATGTCTATCAATGAAATTATCGTTTATATTATGGTTGCATGTATGGCTTTAGGAGCTATAGACAAATGTCTAGGAAACAAATTTGGAATAGGTGAACAATTTGAAGAAGGTATAATGGCAATGGGTTCTCTAGCTTTAGCTATGGTTGGAGTTATATGCTTAGCACCAGTACTTGCTAGTGTTTTAGGACCAATAGTAACGCCAGTATTTAATGCTTTAGGAGCAGACCCAGCAATGTTTGCAGGTTCAATACTTGCAAATGATATGGGGGGAGCACCACTTGCAGCTAGTTTAGCACAGGATCCACAAGCTGGAATGTTTAGTGGTTTAATCATAGGAGCTATGATGGGAGCTACTATAGTATTTACAATTCCAGTATCTTTAGGAATTATAGAAAAGAAAGACCATAAATTCTTAGCAACAGGAATTTTAGCAGGAATAATAACTATACCAGTAGGAGCTTTTGTTGGAGGTTTAGTAGCAGGATTCCCAGCAATGATGGTTCTTAAAAACTTAGTTCCAATAATAATATTTGCAATTTTAATAGCTATAGGCTTAGCATTTGCAGAAGAAGCTATGATAAAAGGATTTAATATTTTTGGTAAGATAGTTGTTATAGTTATAACTTTAGCTTTAGCATCTGCTATTATAGAAGCTTTAACAGGCTTTGTTATAATACCTGGCATGGCACCAATAACAGATGGAATCGAAATAGTTGGAAATATAGCTATAGTTTTAGCTGGAGCATTCCCACTAGTTTATATAATCACTAAAGTATTTAAGAAACCTTTAATGGGACTTGGAAAAGTATTAGGAATGAATGAAATAGCTGCAGCTGGTATGATTGCTAGTTTAGCAAACAATATCCCAATGTTTGGAATGTTAAAAGACATGGATGATAGAGGAAAAATAATAAACGTTGCATTTGCAGTATCAGCTTCTTTCGTATTAGGAGATCACTTAGGATTTACGGCTGGTTTTAATCCAGAAATGATATTCCCTATGATAGTTGCTAAGTTAGTAGGAGGAATCACAGCAGTTATTCTTGCAATGTTCATAGCAAAGAAAACTTTAGGAAAAATAGAGGAGGCTAAATAATTATGGAAAACATAAGTAAAGAATTATTAGAAAAACTAGTAAGACAAATAATTGAAGAAAAGCTTGCTGGAGCATGTAATAATGATTCAGTTGACTTTATAAGAAATAAAGATAAGAGTGGAATAATGTCAATTAAGCTTCCAACAGTTAAGGTTGATGAATCCAATAGATTAGATACTGGAAACCCAAGAGATGTAGTTTATACTAAGGATTTATTTACATTAGAAGAAAGCCCAAGACTAGGTGCTGGAATAATGGAAATGAAAGAAACTACTTTTGACTGGACTTTAAACTATGATGAAATTGATTATGTTATAGAAGGTCATTTAGATATAATAATAGATGGAAGAAAGATTTCAGCAGATGCTGGTGAAATTATTTTAATACCTAAAGGATCAAAGATTAAATTCTCAGTTCCAGATTACGCTAGATTCATTTATGTAACTTATCCAGCAGATTGGGCAAGCCAAGCGTAATAATTACTATGAAATAAGATTGAAGTATAAAACATAGAGCTTACTTTTTAATAAAAGTAAGCTCTATTTTGGTATTAGGTTAGGTAAATATTAAGATTTTATTTGATGTAGAGTTTGGCGAATATTGTGCTGTGAGAAGTTTTTTTTGCATAATTCATGAAGAAGCAGACAAATTAGTACATTATCAAAAAACTCCCCTACTATGATATTTATATGCAGAGAATTTCAAAATTATTACTAAAATTTGTAAAAAAGATTATTTTGAAATTAATGCAAAGGTATATTGACATATTAATCATATAGAATTAAAATGATTGTATAAAATTAAATTTTGAAAAATACAATTTAGAATATATGGGGTGAGTAGTATGGAAATTTATGATATTAGCGTAAAAGATATTAATGGAGAAAATGTAAGTTTAGAAATATATAGAGGAAAGGTTCTTTTAATAGTTAATACTGCTAGTAAATGTGGTTTTACAAAACAGTTTGATGGATTAGAGGAGCTATATGAAAAATATAAGGATGAAGGCTTTGAGGTTTTAGGATTTCCTTGTAATCAATTTAAGGAACAAGATCCAGGAAGTAATTCAGAAATAATGAACTTTTGTAAATTGAATTTTGGAGTAACATTTCCTATGTTTGAAAAAATTGATGTTAATGGAAAAAATGAATCTCTATTATATTCATACCTAAAAGAACAGAAAAGTGGAATGTTTGGAAGTAAAATTAAGTGGAATTTTACTAAGTTTTTAGTGGATAGAGAGGGAAATGTAATAAAGAGATTTTCACCACAAACAACTCCAAAATCAATAGAAAAAGATATTGAGGAACTTTTAGCTTAAGATTACATATTAATTTAATATTACTTTTAAACAAGCTTTATTTTTTAGGTGCACAAAACATCTTTTCTTTTGGCATTACAATAGATGATTTTAAGCAATATTTGCTTTTAGGTCTATTGCGAGTAAATATTAAATAAAATCTAAACTAGATACTTTTAAACAATATCTGTTTTGGTACTAACAGCTTTTTAGTAGTTACTATAAATAGAATATTGACTTTAGGCCGAAAATTTTAATCACATATAAATCCTTAAATAAGAACATGGTATGGCATTGTTTCAATATTAGGGAGGAAGGTATAATTAACATTATATGAAAGAGACTATCTTTAACGTAAGCAAGGTTTTCTCTTGAATATTGGTGTAATTAACCTTATATGAAAGATACTTGTAAGATTTAGTGATTTATTTGAAGTTAGGAGGAGTTTAAAATGAATCTTAAAAGAATAAATTCAAATGATCATTGCTTTAGTAAGGCAATGGAAATATACAAGGGAAGCTTCCCAATATTTGAAAGAAGAACAATGGATGATCAAATAAAGGCCTTAGAGGATGAAAACTATCATTTTGATGTTATATATGATAAAGACGAAATAGTAGGAATATTACTTTATTGGGATATGGGAAGGTATAAGTATATAGAGCACTTTGCCATAGATTCTAAGTTAAGAGGAAAAAACTACGGATCTAGAGTGTTAAAAGAGTTTTGTGACCATAATAAAAATATAATTTTAGAGATAGATCCTCCAATAGATGAGATATCAATAAAAAGATTAAATTTTTATTTGAAATTAGGTTTTAAGTTACAAGAGTTTGATTATACACATCCATCCTACAGAAAAGGCTGTAAGAGACATAGCTTAAAAATTATGACTTTTAATGATAATATGCCTAAGGAAGACTATGATACTTTCAATATATTGTTGAAAAGAGATGTTATGAAGTATTCTGAATTTAAGGATAGATTAAATAATTAGTTTAAAGTATATTTTAAAAATATGAATTAATTTAAGTAGATAATACAATGGTACTAAATTTAGGCCATTGTATTTTTTTGAGGTTAATAAAATTTTAGAATGATTAGTATAAAAGCTTTTTAAATTTATAGAAAAAAAGGTTGTTTTTATTTATAATAAAAAAGATGTAGAGTTTAGAGGGTTAATATAAATTATTAATAGCAAAGGAGCAAAATATGAAGAAGGTTTTAATTGGAGTTTTAGTATTTTTAATTTGTATTATTTCAGTCTTTTTGTTTTTTGATAGAGAAGAAGAAAGTATAGTTACTGATGTGATTGAAAAGACTCAATATGGTCTTCTAGTTAATTACGAAGATGGACTTATTGCTGTAGATACTAGTGAAGCTGAAATAATTGATAGAGATGGAAAAGAAAACACTTTAGATTGTATAAATGAGGGAGATAGAATAGAAATTATTTATGATGGAAAAATAGAAGAAACTTATCCAGCTCAGATTAGTAATGTTTACAAAATAAGAATTTTTTAATTTATATACAGATTTTTATAATGAATAGATATCTTTAATTTTGTTGAGAGTTTTATAAGAAAAAGCACTAAATTTATTTAATAGATTTAGTGCTTTTTATAAATATTTATATTGTTTAAATTTTAATATAGTTTTATATTTATTTATTAATTTAGGTAAAGAAAAATTAGATAATTATTTTAATTTCAAAAAAGAAGCAATAAAAATATTAATTGATTAAATCAAATTTATTAGAAAATTATGTTAATATTTAAATATAGTAAAATTTTATTTATAGATAAGGTTATATGAGAGGCTAGGGAAGTGTTACTTTATGAAAAAAAGGGTATTCTGGATAAGTATAATATTTTTAATAATTACTACTGTTTTAGGTATGATAATTAAATTTGATAGTAAAAAAATTAGTTGTGACAGAAAAACAATTAAAGTAGGATTTTATGAATATTATCCTTATTATTATCTGAATAAAAATTCAATACCAGATGGATATTACAATGAATTGTTAGAAGTGATATCTAATAAGTTAAATTTAAATTATGAGTATGTAGATTGTAATATAACAAATGCTTTGCAAAAGCTTAAATCTGGAGAAATAGATTTAGTTTTTGGAATAAGTAAGACCCCGGATAGAGAAAAGGAATATGAATTTACTGACCATTACATAAATAATGATAACTTTGCTATATATACTAATAAAAATATAAAAAGTGGTGATTTAAAAGCTTTAAATGGACTAAAGATGGGATATCTAAAAGGGGAAGAAAATAATGAGTGGATTTTAAGGTTTTTAAATAATAAAGGTATAAATGTAAATATTAAAAATGTTTCTAACTATCTTCAAGATAAGGAATATTTATATAATAATAAAGTGGATTTTGTAGTAGAAAATACAAGAAGTAACCTAAATTATGAAAATAAAAATATTAAAAAAATTTTTGAATTCTCTTCTGGCCCAGTTTATATAGTTAGTAGAAAAGATAATAAGAAATTAATTGAAAGAATAGATTCTGTACTTGGAGATCTTGAAGAAAATGAAGAACAAAAAGATGTTAACTTATATTCTAAGTATTTTAATGAATATTTAGATAAATTAAAAAATGAAAAGTTATTAATAGTCATATTTTTAATGATAATATTAGCATTTATTTATAAAAAAAGAAAAGATAAAATATTTGCAATAAGAGCTAAAAGAAAAATTAGATGCTATATGAAAAATGATAAATATATATTATATTATCAACCTATAGTAGATCCAAAGACAAATAAGGTAAAAGGATTTGAGTCTCTTTTAAGATTAAATAAGGATGGAAAAATTTTAAGTCCATATAGCTTTATAAAAGAAATTGAAGATAATAATATGTCATTAGAGGTTTCTTTATGGCTTTTAAAGAAAATTATTGCAGACTACAGAATAATCAAAGATTATAATCTGGTCAAAGGAAGTAATTTTTATATATCCTTAAATGTTTCATTTAAAGAAATAGAAAATCCTAAGTTTTTAAGAGCTTTAATGAAAATTGCAAAAGATTATAAGATTTATGATTGCAATATTTGTTTAGAGATAGTAGAAAAGTTTGGTATGGAGGATATAGGAATAATACAAAGTGCAATAAGAATAATAAAGGAATATGGATTTTCAATAGCTATAGACGATTTTGGAGTTGAGTATTCTAATTTAGATTTATTAAATAAAATTGATTCTGATATAGTAAAGTTGGACAAGTACTTTGCTGATAATTTAGATAAGTCTATTATAAATAAAAAAACAGTGGAATTTATATCGGAAATATGCAGGATATCTAATAGAACTATAGTATTTGAAGGGGTAGAGGAAAAATATCAGATTGATATTGTTAAGGCATTTCCATATGAAAAAATATATATTCAGGGATATTTCTATTCAAAGCCAGTGGATATTGAGACTTTAAAGGAGTTTGAAGTTAAGGATAGTTAATAATTATATAAAATTAGAGTTATAAAATATGAAAAGTAAGTTGAATTTTAAGTTATATGGATTTTTATAATAATATAATTTTAGAGGTGTTTATGGTAGAAGAATATAAAATAATTTCACTAGAAGAGAATTTAAATTTAAAAGAAAAAGTATTAAGTTTTGTAGAGAATTGTGGATGGGGAATTAAACCATTTTTTCAAGAGCAATTAGAGTTAGGTATTTTATCAAAGCAAAAGGTTCCACAAAGTTTTATTATGCTTAAGGATGAAAAAATTATTGGTTTCTATCAGTTTATTAAGAATGAACCAATTAGAAATAAGGAATTAACACCATGGATAGCAACCTTATTTATTCATAAAAGATATAGAGGCAATAGGTTAAGTGAAAAACTGATAGAACATGGGAGAAAATATGCATTTAAATTAGGATATAGAAAGGTTTATATAAGTACAGATCATATTCAGCTTTATGAGAAGATGGGATTTCGTGAGATTGGATTAGATATTGATAAGTGGGGAAGCCCTACAAAGATTTATGAAATAGAGTCTATAGAGAATTAAATAAAAAATAAATTTTCAAATATAGAAATAGTAAGAATTAAGCATAAAAACTTATAGTATAATAAAGTGGTTATAATTAGGAGGTACAAAAAATGAAAGTATTATTAGTTAATGGAAGTCCAAATAGAGAGGGATGTACTTATACAGCATTAAAGGAAGTAAGTAAAACTCTAGAGGAGAATGAAATAGATACTGAAATATTTCAAGTGGGGAATAAGCCTATAGGTGGATGCATAGGATGTGGCTCTTGTAAAAAAACAGGAGAATGTTTTATGAAGGATTGTGTAAATGAATTTGTAGAAAAAGCTAAGGATGCAGATGGATTTGTATTTGGTTCACCAGTTTATTATGCCGCAGCTTCAGGTTCAATAACTTCATTTTTAGATAGAGCATTTTATTGTGGGGGCAAGCATATGGAATTTAAGCCAGGAGCAGTTATATGTAGTGCAAGACGTGCAGGGACAACCTCTACTTTAGATCAATTAAGTAAGTATCTTACAATATGTAATATGCCAGTTGTAAGTTCACAATATTGGAATATGGTTCATGGGAATACTCCAGAGGAGGTTAAAAAAGACCTAGAAGGTATGCAAACAATGAGAGTTCTAGGAAGAAATATGGCATGGCTTATTAAATGTATAGAATTAGGGAAGAAGAATAACATTCTTAAACCAGAATTAGAAGAGAGAGAAAGAACTAATTTTATTAGATAATAGAACTATAAAGAGTTATATCATCAAAAGATATAACTCTTTATTTTTTTATATAATTATACTTTTAGTGGTTTTTTTAAATTTTCATATAAAAATATTTATATATTTTAACACAAAACAATAAGGGAAATAATTTAATATTATTTTTATTATTTTGTTTTTTTTAGTAATAAAAATACATAGTCTTTAATAATGTTTATATAGATTTAAACTTTAAAATTAAAAAATATATTGAATCTGTTAAGTTGTTATGAAAAAATAGCTTAACTATTCTTAAAATTACTC
>OAVR01000088.1_pt1 | contig 48338 bp, 40 predicted proteins | sample 1476451 | NCBI WGS metagenome assembly OAVR01 (sample SAMEA2580105, study PRJEB22360) | human gut metagenome | biome: human gut; feature: human-associated habitat; material: faeces | place: Denmark | collected 2008/2010 | reverse complement strand
CATACGGTAGGTGCGCCGCGCCCCGCTGGGGGCTGCCGGCCTGCCGATTCTCATGTCTTTGGTGGGCGTGGTGGTGGGTGTGCTCGGCACGCTCTCCCTCTCGTCCGTCGTGGAGATGAGCTCCACCGCCTACACCCTGGGCCTGATGCTCGGCCTGGCAGTCGGTATCGACTATTCGCTGTTCATTCTGAACCGCTACCGAACGAACCTGCTGGACGGCATGCCGAAGGTCCAGGCGATTGCCCTGGCGAACGGCACGAGCGGTAACGCCGTGATTTTTGCGGCGAGCACCGTGATTATTGCGCTCGTGGCGCTGAACGTGACCGGTATTCCCTTCCTGGGCGTGATGGGTAATGCCGCCGCTTTCTGCGTGGTTGTTGCCGCCCTGATTGCGGTGACTCTCACCCCGGCGGTGCTGTCCCTGGCGGGTACCAAGATTATGTCTAAGAAGCTGTGGGCTTCCATCGATACCCCGCAGAAGATTGCGGAACGCCGCGTGCAGGATGCCGAACGCACCGAGAAGCCGAACGGTTGGTTGCGCCTCGTGCTGGCGCGTCCGCTACTGACCCTGGTGGTGGGTACGCTGGCGCTGCTGGCGGTTGCCGCCCCCATGTCTCAGATGCGCCTGGGTCTGCCGGACGCCTCGAACTACCCCTCCGATAGCGCCGCGTACAAGTCGTATGCGCTGGTCAAGGACAAGTTCGGTGAGGGTATGAGTGCCCCGCTGGTTGCGGTCGCGCACACCCCCGCGAATATGAGCGAGGAGCAGGCTCAGCAGGCGCAGATTGATATCGCCTCTGCGGTCAAGGAACGCGGCGGCGCGAACGTGCAGGCTGTGGTTCCCGGCGGTATGACTGATGACCGTACCCTGATGATTTTCCAGGTGATTCCTGCCCACAGTGCAAGCTCCGTGGAGACTGAAGAGCTCGTCCACGAGCTGCGCGCCGTGACCGTTCCGGTTCAGGGCTCTGAGGTGTCTCTCGGTATTGCGGGTCAGACCAGCGGCAATATTGACGTCTCCGAGGTGCTCGCGCAGAAGCTGCCCCTGTACCTGGGCGTGGTGATGGGCCTGTCCTTCCTGGTGCTGATCCTGGTGTTTCGTTCGATTATGGTTCCGCTGGTTGCCTCAGTGGGCTTCCTCTTCTCGGTGCTGGCGAGCTTCGGTGCCGTGGTGTCGATTTACCAGTTGGGCTTCATGAGTTCCCTCTTTGGCGTGGACCATCCGGGTCCGGTGTTGTCCTTCTTGCCGACCCTGCTCATCGGTATTCTTTTCGGTCTTGCGATGGATTACCAGATGTTCTTGGTGACCGGCATGCGTGAAGCGTACGTGCACGGCAAGGATGCGGCGACCGCCATTGTGAGCGGCTACAACCATGCGGTGCGTGTGGTGGTGGCTGCCGCGATCATCATGATTTCGGTGTTTGGCGGCTTCATCTTTGCTGATTCGACGATGATCCGCCCGATGGGCTTTGGTTTGGCGTTCGGTGTGCTCGTGGATGCGTTCATTGTGCGCATGACGCTGACCCCGGCGATTATGGCTCTGCTGGGCGATAAGGCGTGGTGGATGCCGAAGTGGCTGGATCGCCTCACTCCGAATATGGATGTTGAGGGCGCCGCTCTGAGCGAGAAGATGAGCGAGAAGATTCAGCACGAGCGTGAGTCTGCTGCCGCCGACTCGGGTAGCAAGCTCGGGTCAGAGTAAAGTATTAGTGTGCGTTTGTGCGCTACGGCGCACTCTGAAGACTAATACGAGACGAAAGGGCAGGTGCACGGCGATGAGGAACCGCGCGAGTATCCGACAGTGGATAGGAGGCGTTCTGAACCGTGTGCCTGCCCCTTTTCTTGTCTTTTTGGGAGGCGGCACGGGGGCGCTGTGCCGCGTGTACACTCCCGGTGGCGTGCTGGTGGCGAACCTGCTGGGTTCGTTTACGCTGGGCCTGCTAACGATGGTGTGGAACGCCTACGCGCGCCGTGACGGTGAGGAGCGGATTCATTCGTTCCGTCTGCTCTTTGGTGCCGGCATGATGGGTGGCTATACGACATATTCGTCGATTGCGCCGGTTTTGGCGCAGACGATTTTTCTGCCGTACACCATCAACTACACGTACATGATGCTGGCTGTGGCGGTGCTGCTGGTGGGTGGTTTGGTTGCCGCCGCGGCGGGCATGCTGACGGGTCGTTTTGTGGCGTCTCGCTTGGTGCCCGCCCGTGATGTTGAGGAGGGCCGCTAATGTTTTTTGCTCTGATGGTTTTCCTGTGCGGCGGTTTGGGTGCGATGACCCGTTTCTTCTTGGATAAGGCGATGTCGCCTCGCCTGCGTACGGAGTCGTCGATTATTAGCCCGGTGTTTGTTATTAACCTGGTGGGTTCGTTTTTATACGGGCTGCTGATTATGCCGGTGTCTAATCCTCGCGCGCTGGGGGTTCACTATAACGCTACGGATCAGGTGGCGTTTTGGTGCACGGTGATTACGACCGGTCTGCTGGGTGGTTTTACGACATTTTCGACTGCCATGGTGGAGGCGCTGACTGCCCGTTCTGAGGGCAAGATGGTGAAGTTCCTGATGCTGTGGTTGGTGCAGGTGGTTGGTGCGATGGTGGCTGCGATTGCGGGCGCGTTCTTGTTCGTGCTGCTGTTTGGTCGGTATATTGCGCCGGTGTTCCCGCCGGATGTTCTGTACTGACGGCACCAGCTGCGGTGGTTCTCGTGGGGTGTTTGGGTGCATGTACAGCTTTTTCACAGTTTCGCCTAGGGTGAGCCATAGAGCGGTCTTTTACACTGGTGGTGAACGATATGCGGCGGGCATGAACTGTAACCCGCTATATACCACCAAGAATATATGTTAGAACAGGCATATATGCAGGTGGGGTTCATATAACTCACTCTCACGACCCAAGGAACACACGGCATGCAGGAACTGCTCAATAAACACATGATTGGCACCTTCGTCATCGAGATTGCGGCACTCACAGTCGCACTCTCCATCATTGGCTTCATTGGTATGCGCCTGCGCGCCAAGAAGACCGGTCGAGCGCACAGCATCCGCCAGTACTTGCTGACTGCGTCCTTTGCGCTGTTCCTTGCTTCTATTCTTTCTCTGACGCTGACCCCGATTGGCTCTTCCAATAGCGTCACGAACCCCGAGCTCTACTACCCGCGCTTCTATGTGGGCTGGAGCTGGCAGCAGGCGTGGGATCTGACTGCCGGCATGGGTCTGCGCCGCTTCGCAACGACCGTGTATGCGCAGCTCTTCTTCAATGTCGCCATGTTCATCCCCTTGGGCTTCTTTACTGCGGGCTGCCTGCGCTGGGGTCTGCGCGCCACGGCGCTGAGTGGCTTCGCACTGTCGAGCTTCATTGAGTTGAGTCAGCTGACCGGTAACTGGGGTCTGGCGGGCTTCACCTACCGTACTTTCGATGTGGATGACATTGTGAACAATACTGCCGGTGCGGTCCTGGGTGCGGTCTGCATCTGGGTGGTGCGTGCGATTCAGAAGCGCCGCGCGGCTAAGCATGATCGGGCTCTGGCAATGGCTACCGCCGCGGCCTAGTACCCCTCCAAATTAGCAGACGTTTTCATAACATGATTGATATAATTCATGTTATGAAAACGTCTGCTCCTAGCCTCCTTCCCATCTTGCGTAGCGACCTGCAGGGTGAAGTGATGGCATTGCTGTTCTCTCACCCTGAGCAGCAATACACGGTGTCACAGATTGCTGATGCGACACGTGCATCGTTGCCGACTGTTTCCCGAGAGGTGAATCGTCTAAATCAATCTGGTCTGGTGACTGTCCAGAATGTTGGTAGGACCCGTATGGTGCAAGCCAAGGTTGATAATCCGGTGGGTCAGGCGATGCGTCAGTTGATTCTGGTAACTTATGGTCCTGTTCCGGTGCTCCGGGATACTTTGCAGGGTGTTTCCAATATTGAGGGTGCCGCTATTTATGGTTCGTGGGCTAGCCGTCGTTCTGGGGTGGCGGGGCACGTGCCGAATGATATTGATGTGCTGGTTGTGGGCTCCCCTTCACGGCAGAAGCTGTATGAGGCTATCGATGATGCTGAGCAGAAGCTTGGCTATGAGGTGAATGTGAAGCGGCTATCTCCTGAGGCTTGGAACTCGCAGGATGGCTTCGTGCAGACTGTGCGGTCGCGTCCTATGGAGGTTCTCTTTGGGCAGCTGGAGGTGAATGATGTCCACGCTGAAGCCTAAGCTGGGACCTTTTTAAGGTGCACTTCTCATCATCACCTCCGAAGCTTTTCCGTGAGGTAGACGCAACGAACCCCTCATTTTCATAACCTGACCGATATTGTGCAGGTTATGAAAATGAGGGGTTCGCCGTTTTTAGATGAAACCCTAGACAGGGAAGTTCTCGGGCGGGAAGACTAGTCGTCCTCAATCACCTGGTTGACGACGCGGGTGCTACGGTTGCCCTTCACCTCTTCGGGCAGCAGAATCGGCATGGAACCGGTCGGCGTGTAGGTTGCCGCGCGTGCCGCCGCGGTAGCGTGGGTGTCCTCAAACTCGGGGATGACCTCGGAGCTGGGTGCGCGGTACAGGTGGCTATTAGCCCACCACGCGAAGAGCAGAACCACAAGTGCCAGAGCACTGGAAACGAACAGCCACGGGCTGACCTGACCCTCGTAGTAGAGCTTGAAGAATGCGCCACCCATGAAACCGCCGGCAATCGGGCCGCAGATCGGAACCCACGCGTAGAACCAGCGCGAGGAGCCCTTATCGTGGATGGGCAGCAGGGCGTGCATGAGGCGCGGACCGAAGTCACGGGCGGGGTTCAGGGCGTAGCCGGTCTGACCGCCCAGGCCGATGACGAGTACGGTGACCATGAAGCCGAAGGCGAGGGGCTTGAGCACGTCGTTGAGGTTGAGAGAGAGTTCCACACCGCCGCTGATGGACGGCTTGAAGTTTACGCCGGTGTACAGTGCCGAGAAGACCAGCATGAACGTGCCGATCATTTCGGAGAGGGCGTTGGTGAAGTAGTTGTGAATAGCGGGGACGGTGCCGAAAACGCCGAGCTTAATCTTCTTGTCGGCGGTTGCTTTCCAGTGCGGCAGGTAGTTGAGGTAGACCAGTCCGGCGCCGACCATTGCGCCGAGTACCTGGGCGATGATGTAGCCGGGGACCTTCTCCCAGGAGAACTCGCCGAACGCTGCCAGGCTGATAGACACAGCGGGGTTGAGGTGGCCGCCGGAATAGGCGTGGGAGGCGTAGACGCCGAAGGTGACGGCGAAGCCCCAACCGAAGGCGATGGTGAAGAAGTTGTCGCCGTGGCCTTTGGATCGGCGAAGTTCGACGTTGGCGATGACGCCGCAGCCGATGGTGCACATGATGAGCGTGCCGAGGAATTCGGCGAGGTAGGGGCTGATGGTGTACACGGGGTGTCCTTCAGGTAGTGAACTGCGGGTGGTAAACCGGGATTCGGTCGGGTGCGCAGTGCCGAGCGTGAGGGAGGTGTGGTTTTGTGTGGGGTTATGCCGCCCGAGTGGCGTGTTTAAACCTTTGGCATCTATGGAACCCTGAATGCCCTAGAAGGGCAATACTTTTGTGTTATTTCACCCTTAGACATAAGCGGTTTTTCGGGTTTTTCGTTTAAAAATAAATGTGGCGAATGAGGGGAAAATCGGTCATAGTCCACACCTTGGACTCATTCCATAAACTCGCGGTTGAACCCATGGAGAAACTCACGAATAAACCCGCGATCAAACCAACACTCACCCCCGCCATCAGCACCCGCCCACACCACTTGCCATCAGCATAAAAATGCCCGGGCACCTCACGGGGTACCCGGGCAGTTTCTGTAATTTTTATGCGGCTCTAACTGCGGCTCTTGCGAACCGCGGTGGACTGGCTGTTACGCCGCTACACGGTTGTTACATGGCCGCTACACGGCTTCTACTTGGCGCTCGCCCAGTCGAGAATCGCCTCGAAGAAGCGCTCGCATTCGCTCAGCTGCTCCAGCTCAATCCACTCGTTCGGGGAGTGCGCCTGGGCAATATCGCCGGGACCGCAAATGATGCTCTGCACGCCGGCGCGCTGGAACTGGCCCGCCTCGGTGCCATAGGTGACCTTCTGTGGTGCGTCATTGGTGCCCAGCCACTCGTGGGCGAGGTGCACGATGGGTGCGTCGTCCTCGGTACCCAGGCCCGGCACGGCTGCGAGCAGTTCGTGCTTCACACCCACGCGGGAGGTGAGGCTACCGGGCTCTGCACCGGTCAGCTTTTCGGCGCGTGCGGCGCGCGCCTGCAGGTCGGGCAGGATGACCTCCGAAAGTTCGCGGTCAATGCGCTCGACGAAGGACTCGGTGGTCACCTGTGGCAGGGTGCGCACATCGTACTCCACGACCGCCTGCTCGGCGACAATGTTGTACTGCAGGCCGCCGTTTGCCAGGTTGACGCTGCCGGTGGAGTGGGGAATGATGAACGACTCGTCGAAGGGGCCTTCTTCTTCCCACTGGTCCGCCATGTCGGTGAAGAAGGTGATGAACTCGCCGGCGGCGGCGACCGCGTTCACGCCGTGGGTTGCGAGGGAGCCGTGCTTGGGCACGCCGGTGAAGGCGACGCGGCCGCGGTGCGCGCCCTTGTGCGCGGAGATAATGCGCATGCTGGAGGGCTCACCCACAATCGCGTAGTCGGGGGCGAGGTCGCGCGCCACGAACTCCTCGATGAGGGAGGGTGCACCGACGCAGCCGATTTCCTCGTCGTAGGAGAACGCGAAGTGCAGGGGAGTGCGCAGCTTCGCCTCGGCAACGCGCGGCAGCAGCCAGAGGGCGACTGCGAGGAAGCCCTTCATATCGCAGACACCGCGGCCGTAGGCGCGGGTACCCTCCACGCGCAGGGTGAACGGGTCGGCGTCCCAGTCCTGACCGGCGACGGGCACGACGTCCGTGTGGCCGGAGAGAATAACACCGCCGCGGGTGGTGCCGTCCGCTGCGGGGACGGTGACCAGCAGGTTGGCGCGGGTGCCGTCCTCGTTGTAGATGCGCACGCCGCTGTAACCGTAGCGGGCGAACTCGGCTTCGATGAGCTCAATGAGTTCCAGGTTGGAGCTGCCGGAGATGGTGGGAATCGCGATGAGCTTTTCGAGCCAGGGGAGGGATGCGGGCTGGGTAGTCTGAGCCGTCATAACTATTCCTTCTGCGTTGTGATGCTGTGCGCTGTTATGTTCAGGGTACGCCGCGGGGCGGCATTCGTCGCCTCATGGTCGTCGAATACCGCCCCGTGACCCCTGCGCGGGGTTAGATGCTGTAGTTGTTCACGTTGGAGTGGTCGCCCAGCGCGTGGAAGTTGCGCGAGTGGTAGACCAGCGGGGTGCCTTCGCAGTCGTTGCGGATGAACTCTTCAACCTGTGCGGTGAAGACGAGTGCGGGGCCTGCCTCAACGCGGCTGAGGGGGGTTGCGCGCAGCACGCGGCGCACGCCGTGGACGAGGGGCTCGCCGCTGTGGACGAATTCCCAGGTGCTAGGGTCCTCAAAGCGGGGGTAGTCGTGGGTTGCGAAGTTCTTCGCGAGGGTGACATTCTCAGCGTCGAGCATGTGCACGAGGAAGGAGGAAGCAGCCGCGATCTTTGCTGCGGAGCCGCTGTTTGCCTTGAGGGAGAAGGCGATGATGGGCGGTTCTGCGGCGACGGAGGTCAGCGAGGAGGCGGTGAAGCCTGCGGGTTCGCCGTTTTCGTCGGTAGCGGTGATGATGGCAACGCCGGCGGGCTGGTGGCCGAAGGCGAGCTTGAACTGCTCGGAGGTGTCGGCGATGGGTGCCTGTGCTGCAATGGTTTCGGTCATGATCGACCCTTTCTTCTGCGGCTGCGTTTGAGGGGTCGTCCAGATGTGTATGCGTTGGGCGACCCTTTGTTAAGGGGAGATATGTTTCAGAGTAAAGCTAATGGGTGCTGAACACCTTATTTATTGCCCTATGTTTCTTAGGTGTACCTTTCATGACGTAGGGCGCGAAATATTACGTCATATTCTTCGTCATATGGGAGCTTCACACAGACAGCCCAACCAGTGCCCTGCAACACATGATTGAGGTGCTATCCCTCTCTCTTCCGCGGGGTTTCGCGGGGGTGAAGAGGCCTCTAGGGTATCCTTGCTTGGTACGCGAAAGCGCACCGCGCCCCGTATTTGAGGGGTTTTTGGGTGCGTGAACTGTGGGGAGAAGAGGGTTAATGAGCTGGTTGGCAACTATTCCGCTGCTACTTTTTGCGGTCGTGTTGGCTTTTGGCCCCGGCTATGCAATGGGCTGGGCGTTGCGTGTTCCCGCACGTCTGCGCGTTTTTTATGCGCCGCTGCTGACTTTTGCCCTGGTGGCTGTCTCTGCGATTGTGCTGGGTAAGACCGGTATTCCGTGGAGCCTGATTTCTTTCGTGCCGGTCGCCGCCGTACTGGTGGCTGCCGCCGCGGGGGTGATGCACCTGGTGGGCCGCCGCTGGCCCTCTGCCGTACCCGATGCCTCCAGCGAGGCTGCAGAGAACTGGGCGGGTAACACCGTGCCCCTCGCCTGGCCCGTTATCGGTGCGGTGCTGGGCGGTTTCTTGACCCTGCACGCAACCGAAGACATGGTGTTCGGCCCCGAGGCGTTCTCGCAGACCCTCGACAACTCCTACCACATGAACGCGATCCGCTGGATTCAGGAGCACGGTGACGCCTCCAGCCTGACCATGGGCGCTGTGAGTGCAGCCGATCAGCAGCCTGCCTTCTACCCGGCAGGCTGGCACGACTTCGTGTACCTGATTTACAACACGACCGGCACGAGCATTGCTACGGCAACCATCGTCATGATTCTGCTGGTGGCGGGCATTATCTGGCCTTGCTCCCTGGTGGCTATGTGCTTGAGCATTCCGCATCTGCGCCGCCTGCAGGCGCTCGCCATTCCGGCGCTGACCTGCGGTTTCTTTGCGTTCCCCGGTCTGCTGCTGTTCTGGGGCGTGCTCTTCCCGAACCTTCTGGGGTACGCCCTGCTGCCCGCGTTCGTGGCGCTGCTGTCGCACATGATTCAGCTCTTGGCGCGCCGCGAGTACTCCTTCGTGTTGTCCCTGTCGCTGACCATTCTGGTGGGTCTGGGCGGTTTGGCTCTGGTGCATCCGAACGCGGTGGTTTCTGCCGCAGTCTTTGCTGTACCCATGCTTCTGGGCGGCGTGGTGCAGGTTCTGCGCACCCGCGGTGCGTCCACGCGCGAGCGTCTGGTGGGTACCGGCGTGCTGGTGGCGCTCATCGCCGGATGCGTCGCTGCCTGGTCGGTGCTACGTCCGAGCCAGGAGGCGAGCGAGCTGTGGACCTCCATCATGAGCGAAGGTGAGGCGGTCTACCAGTTCCTGTTCCTGGGCCTGGAGAACGCGAACCCGCTGGGCGGCAATTTTGCCCCCGCCTACCTGGTTGGTTTCTTGGCGCTGTGGGGTGTCGGCTACCTGCTGTACAAGCGCCGTAACCTGTGGCTGATTGGCAGCTGGATGCTGGTCGGTTACATGTGGATTGTTGCGGCTTCGGTGCCGCGTGGCGACTTCCGCCTGCTGATGGTTGGCCCCTGGTACACCGACCACTTCCGTCTGGCGGCTCTGGTGGTGTTCCCCTCCGTGCTGCTTGCCGGTATCGGCCTGGGTGGCGCCGTGGAGGGCCTCTTCGTACGCATCATGCACTATATTCCGCGTGAGAAGCACGCGAAGGTCGCCCCGGCAATGATGGGTGCCGCCATGGTGCTGGTGCTCGCGGTTGCGGGCCTGTCCTCGCGTACCCCCGCAATGCATGACGCGACCCTGGAGGTGGCGAAGAGGTACCAGGTGACCCCGACCTCCGACATCCTGAATCAGGATGAGATGAACGTCATTAACGAGATCCCGAAGATCGTGCCCAAGGGCGACACCATCGTGAACAACCCCTGGGACGGTAGCGCCTACATTTACGCGCTGGCTGACCGCCACCTGACCAGCTACCACTTCGAGTTCCAGACCTCCCCGAAGTACGCGGCAATCCTGAACGATTTGAAGGATGCCCGTACGAACCCGGAGGTCTGCCGCGAGGTGAACGAGTACAAGGCTCACTGGTACGTTCACCTGGAGAACCAGGGCAACTTCGGTCCCAGCGAGCAGAAGAACTACGCCGGCCTGGTGGCTGCTATCGATTCGGACGTCCTGACCCCGGTGTACTCCTCGGGTCCGATGACGCTGTATCGCATTAGCGCTTGCGATAATAACTAGTATCTGGCACTTTTGGGCTACCTGAAGTATTGCGGGGGTGGCGTGGAGACTAGGCCACCCCCGCGGTGCTACTTCGAGCGTCGTTAAGAGAGTGCTGATAAGATGTAAAACCGGTATGCCTTTGTGTGCATACTAGCTTCCGTATGCCATATACACAAGAGATAGCACCGCATGGAATCAGAGACTTTTAAGCAGACCCCTCGACCCCTCATCATTATGCCCGCGTGGAATGAAGAGGAAGTTATTGGGGGCACAATTGAAGAACTTTTCCGCATGATGCCTGAGGTCGATCTGGTGGTCGTCAATGATGGATCCACCGACCGCACCTCTGAGATTGCGCGCGCTGCCGGCGCTTTCGTGATTGATCTTCCCTACAACATGGGTATCGGTGGCGCTTTGCGCACCGGTTATAAGTATGCTCGCCAAGCCGGATATGATTGCGCGATTCAGGTTGATGCTGATGGCCAGCATGACCCGAAGGGTATCCGCACTGTGCTTGCTGGCCTGGAGGATGTCAACATTTCGATTGGTTCCCGCTTTGCTGAGGCGACGAACTATAAGGTGTCCGGTCCGCGTAAGTGGGCGATGGTGGTTCTGGCCCGTATGTTTACGATGATTTCAGGCGAGAAGTTCACCGACGCCACCTCCGGCTTCCGCGCGGCAGACCGCAAGGCGATTGAGCAGTATTGCGAGCATCTACCTGCTGAGTATCTGGGTGACTGTATCGATGCCTGCGTGATGGCGATTCGTTCTGGCTTGACTGTTAAGCAGGTGCCGGTTGAGATGCGTGAGCGTCAGGGCGGCACTCCTTCTTCAAGCCCGTGGAAGTCTGCGGTGTACCTGGTTCGTTCTTTCTTCTCGTTTGGCATGTCGATGACTCGCCAGAAAACGAATGTGGGGTCTAAGTAAATGAGTGCAAATATTTTCTTCCTTCTCATCGTTGTGGTGATGGAGGTTCTCGTTCTGGCGCAGGTACGCAACCAGAAGATGAAGGAAAAGTACGCCGCACTGTGGCTTATTGTTGGCGTCATCATGATTGTGTTGGCGCTTTTCCCGAAGCTTTTGGATTCCCTCTCGCGTCTGGTGGGTATTGAGACCCCGGTCAACCTGCTGTTCCTACTGGCGATTATTATGCTGATGGGTATTAGCTTGCACTTGACCCTGGCTATCTCGAAGATTACGGATGATATGCGTACCCTCGCTGAAGAAGTTGCGATTATGAAGGCTCTTCAGCGTCAGCCGCAGGGCGCTTCCCGCGCTACGGAGCGAGAGCAGAAGAAGCCCTAAAGCCCCTGATTTTTATACGTTTCTACACGTTTGAGCTTGGAGTAATACCTCATGACCGTTGATATTCTGTTCCCCTACTACGGCGACGTCGCCATGATGAAGCAGGCTGTGCTGTCTGTGGTCGGTCAGACCAACCCGGACTGGCGCCTGATTGTTGTCGATGACGGCTACCCGGATGACTCGATTCCCGGCTGGTTCGAGTCGCTCAAGGACGAGCGCATCACCTACATGCGTAATGAGAAGAACTTGGGTGCGAACGCGAACTACCGTAAGTGCCTGACTTTCGTGGAGAACGAGCTGGTCACCGTCATGGGTGCTGATGACGTCATGCTCCCCAACTATGTGCAGTGGCTCGTGGATGCGGCGGCTAAGCACCCCGAGGCGTCCATTTTCCAGCCCGGCGTGGTCGTCATTGATGAGAACAACGGCCTGTCGAACACTCTGGTGGAGCAGACTAAGGCGTTCTACCGTCCCAAGGGTGAGGCTGTTCTGCAGGGTGAGGAGCTGGCTACCTCCCTGCTGCGCGGCGCGTGGTTCTACTTCCCGTCCTTGGGTTGGCGTAAGGACGCTATCGTGGGCACCGGCTTCCGTGAGGGCCTGAACGTTGTGCAGGATATGGCGCTGATCCTCGACATTACGATGCGTGGCGGCTCCCTGTACTACGACCCGCAGGTTGCGTTCATGTACCGTCGTCACGGTGGTTCTGACTCGTCCTGGCGTGCCCTGGAGGGTACCCGCTTTGATGAGGAGCGCCGCTACATGAACACCATTGCTGATGAGATGATTGCCCTGGGTTGGACGAAGGCTGCCCGCGTGGCCCGTATCCGTTTCTCCTCGCGTGCTCACGCGCTGACTCTGCTGCCGAAGGCGGCCCTGGCGAAGAAGTGGCAGGGTGTTAAGAACCTTGCCGAGCATGTGGTGAAGTAAACCTATATTTGTGTGCGGTGCGTCGTACATCCTGCGGTGGATGTGCGGCGCATCTGCGTATGTAATGATGGTTTGTGTTGGCGGCTATATTGGCGGCTAGGAATGAGGAGGACGCGGTGAGCGAGTCGGTACAGCACCCCGATAAGAGCGGGGTGGAGGAACACCCCTCTCGGGAGGCCCAGTCTTCGGGTACGGTCACCCGCTACCAGTCCCTGGCGCTTTTGGGTTCGTCCCTGTTGGCGGCGGTCTCCACGCTGTTGGTGACCATGATTGCTCAGCGTGCCCTGAACGGTTCGGAGCTGACGGAGTTCCTGCTGTTTTGGGCGGCGCTTTTCACGGTGACGGGTATTATTACGGGTATTCAGCCGGAGATTACGCGCGCGGTGGGTACGGCACGCACCCGTGCTGTAGCTGACAGGGCTGCATCCGGCGGGGCTGCATCTGCTGAGGGATCCGCGCCGCAGGGCGCTCGCGTGGTTGCGGTGACCGCGGCTTTGGGTGCTATCGCTGGTGCGTTGGTGTTGGTGAGCTCCCCGCTGTGGGCGGGACAGCAGATTCCGCACTCGGCGGCGGTGGGCGTGACCGTCATGGCGGTGGGCGTGTTCCTCTACGCCCTGCAGGCGACTATGAGCGGTGTGACCGCTGGTGAGGACCGCTGGTACCTTTTCGCGGCGGTGGGCGGTCTGGAATCTGCCGGGCGCCTCATCCTCATGCTTGCGGCCGCGCTTATGATTCCTTCCCTTGCCGGTCTTGAGGTGGCAACCGTCGTGCCGATGGGTCTGTGGCTTATCCTGGCGTTCGTGACTTTCTCGGGTCGCCGCCTGTGGGTCGCTCGTGCCGATGTGCCCGCGCGCCGACTGATAACCAATATCCTCTGGTCGTTCCTGTCTTCTGCCGCGGCGGCGGTGCTGATGATGGGCTTCCCGAACGTGTTGAAGGCGAGCGGCGCCGCGGAGAGCGAACCGGTCGTGCTGGGCACCCTGATCCTGGCGATTTCCATTACCCGTTCGCCGATTATGATTCCCCTGCAGGCGTTCCAGGGCGTGGCGGTTTCTGCTTTCTTGAAGCAGCGCCACCGCCCCGTAGCGGCGTTCATTAAGCCTGCCGCCGCGGTGGTGGCTGTGGGCGCTGTGGGCGCGTTGGCGGCGTACCTGGTGGGTCCGCTGCTGTTCCGCCTGATTTACCCGCCTGCCGCCGGTGCAGAGTCCGCGTACGAGGCGGCCGCCTCCGGCATCACCCTGGGTGCACTGGTCTTCGCCTCGGCACTGCTGGCGCTCATGACCCTCTCGGGCAATATGGCGCTCGCGGTGAACCAGCACCGCATCTACCTCGCCGGTTGGGTGGTTGCCGCGGCGGTGACGCTGAGCCTGGCGTTCCTGATCCCCGCCCCGCTGGTACCGCGCGCTATCGTGGCGCTGGCGGTTGGCCCGGTCTGCGGCTTCGTGGTGCACATGGTGGGTGTGTCTTTAGCATCTCGCACGGAAGAAGCTCACGCCGAGTAGCTTAAAAACCTCTGCTTAAAAACCTATGGGAGGGGCACGTACATCATGTACGTGCCCCTCCCATAGGTTTAACCCGGTAGGCGGCTCACCGCTAGGGAACCAGCCACTTACGGACCGGCGGAATCCAGCGTAGCAGCCACACCAGAATCAGCGAAGAAGCCCACACCAGCAGCGCGTAGGGCGCCTCCAGGCGGTAATCCACCAGCGGCCAACCGTAGGCGGCAAGGCCCTGAATAATCAGCAGGTGAATCAGATACACACCAAAAGTCAGCGCCGACAGCTTACGCAGACCCGTCTGAACTGCCTCCGGCAGACGATTCAGTGGCAGAGACTTGAAGAATACAAAAACCGCCGAAGCCCAGAAAATCGTCGGAACAGACAGATACTCGGTGGCCAAACCGCCCAGGCCCGGGTGGTTCAGTACCAGGTACGGGCCCACCAGAATATGCGTCAGGGAACCGGCAATACCCAGCACATAGATGACCAGACGCCACGGCAGGCTGAACTCCGTATTCGCCAGCGCATAACCTAAGAAGCAGAAGCCCACATACCCCACAATGGGTGCAGAGAACTCCGGCATAAACTGCGGATTAATCTTCTGCAGAGAAGCAGTCGCAATGGGCATCAGCAGACCCAGCGCAGCCATCAGCCACGCCAGCTGCACCTTCTTCTCACCGGCACCACGCAGGGCGTACGAGAAGATCGGCAACACCAGGTACACACCGATGAGCGCCTCCAAATACCAGAGGGTCACACCCACCTTGTTCGGTGCCAGCAGTACCGCCAGAATCTCCTCACCCGTAGGCAGGGGAGTGTGCTTAAACCAGCTGCGCGCAAAGAGATACACCTGACCCCACACCAGCAGCGGAATCAGAATCTTCGTGAAACGCTTCTTATAGAACGTGCCGACGCTCTCACGGTTCGTGAAATTCAGCAGGGTAATACCCGAGGCCATGAAGAAAAGCGGCACAGCCGCAACCGCGGTACCCGAAAGAATGTTCTCGAGAACCCAACCGGGCGAATCATAATCCACCCGGTAGTTGAACCGCACGTGCAGCGCCACCACGAAGATAATGGCGAGAACGTTAATGAGGTCCAGGTACACCTTTCGCGCAGGCTTAGGGCGCGCGGCAGGCACCTGAGACTCAGGCTGAGCATCCGCAGGTTGAGAAGACGCCACCTGCGCCGATGCAGGTTTGGAGGACATGAAAATCCGCTCCAATCAATGTGTGTGAGTGTGATGGGTACAAGCACCCGAATTCTAAAGGTTATAGACCCGCTTAACGTACGCGCCGTACAGCAGACGGTACAGCGGCATGCTAGTCTTCAACAGCAGACCCGCCGCACCAAACACCGGGCGGATGCGCAACGCAAGCAGCGCATCGCTCACCGTAAAACCGGCACGGCAACCCGCCAGCACAGCCGGTGCGCTCTCACCGCCCACAATCAGCGCCTGCTGCGCGTTATTCAGGTACGCAATAACCCGGGCAATCGTCAGCGCCTCCTGACCGGCAAGCAGATGATACGTGCTCGTACGCTGCAGAGACTTCTCAAAATACTCCAGCAGGCGGCGAGTCTCAGACAGGGGAGTAATACGGCTCCACGTCAGGCTTCCCGCGCTCACCGCGTACGCGTACAGCGGCTCGTCAATGACGGTCACGCTCTGTGCTCGTAGGTAGCAGTCCAATAGCGCGCACTCATCCTCGGCTCGTTCAATCTGCGGGTATCGAACACCTTCAAATAGTTCGCGGCGAATAATCTTATCCCAAGCGTAAGGAGACAGCTCATCCTTAAGCAGGGCGAACGCCGCCTCCTGACCGGTCAGCGTGCCGGGGGCACCCTTCAGGCGCTGCGTAGTCGAACCGTCGGTCGCCACCATGTTGTGGGCGCAATTGACCACCTGCGCCCCCGTACGCTCCGCGTGGTGGTGCAGGCGCTCCAGGAAAATCGGGTAGAGAGCATCATCAGAATCGGGGAACGTCACCCAATCGCCACGCGCCTCGTCCAGGCCCTGGTTACGCATCGCGGACAGGCCCTGATTCTTGGGGTTATTGAACACGCGCACGCGCTCATCCGGGTTCTGCTGCAGATAGTCGGCAATCAGTTGCGCCGAATGATCCGGGGAGCCGTCAATCATGACCAGCAGCTCAAAGTCGGGGTCGGTCTGCGCCAGCACCGACTTAATCGCCGCAATGACGGTGGAAGCGGTGTTGTAGACCGGCATAATGATGCTCGTGCGAGGGATGGCAGACATGAAAGACAGGAACCTTTAAGAACGGGGCTAATAAGAACTGTGATGATAAAAACGCTGAGGGGTTACATGCCGTAGGCGCGGCGAACGTACGCGCCGTACAGGGTGCGGTACAGGGCGGGGGAGAGCTTCAACAGCAGGCTCGCCGCACCCACCACCGGGCTAGAACGTAGCGCCGGCACAACCCAACCCCACTCGATTTGGCGGCGGCACTCGCGGATTACCGCGTCCGAGTCGGCGCTATCGCTCATGAGCGCCTGCTGCGCATTATTCAGGTAAGTCACCGCAGAAGAAATCGCCATCGCCTGCTGACCCTCCTTCGAGGAGAGCAGGGGTGCACCCGCTTCACGCATGTAGCGGGTGTGGCGGATGCTTTCCTCCACCGGGGTCACGCGGCCCCACGTCAGACCCTCAGAGCCCATGTGGTACAGGTACAGGCAGTCCGGGATAACCTCAAGCTTCTGCGCCTGCATGAGGCACTCAAAGACCGCGAGGGCATCCTCGGCGCGGTGAATATCGGTTGCGAAACGTACCGAAGAGAAGAGCGAAGCGCGGAAAATCTTATCGTGCACAAAACCCGTAAAACGGTTCAGCAGATAGTTGATGGCAATATCGTTGCCCGTGTACGTGCCGGGCGCACCCTGCGGGCGGTCCATCGTGGAGCCGTCGGCGCGGGCAATAGTGTGACCGCAGGTTGCCACATCCGCGCCGTTATGTGCTGCTGCGGTGTGCAGGCGCTCCAGGAACTCGGGGCGGTACGTGTCATCAGAATCAATGAACGTAATCCACTCGCCGCGCGCCTCATCCAGACCCTGGTTGCGTGCTGCAGACACGCCGGCGTTCTGCTCATTGTCGAACAGACGGATGCGGGGGTCGGGGGTGTTCTGCAGGAACTCGCGAATCACCTTCGAGGAACAATCCGGGGAGCCGTCAACTACTACCAGCAACTCAAAATCGGGGTCGGTCTGCGCCAGAACGGACTCCATCGCGGCGATGACAGTGTCAGCCGTGTTGTAGACCGGCATGATAATGCTGGTGCGCGGTGAAGACATGGTACCTCTTAGAGAACATTGGTGACGGAACTACATACAGATACATCATACGGGGACAGGGGTAGCAGTAGGGGTATCAGCCCGCTATCCCTACTTCACACTCTGTCTTCATACTCTGGGAACTTAGGTAACCCTATGGAAAACGTGCGGTGTGCTCCCTACACTGGAAGGGCACATTGACAGACCGCACGGGCCGCCCACACCAAGGCCCCGCCCCTCCCAACGGGTATAGCACCGAAGGAGCCACCCATGAGCCGACGCACCGACGCGCCCGCCCGATCACCACGACGAGCCGCCCTCGCCAGCTGGATAGGCTCCGCCCTCGAATACTACGACTTCGCCGTTTACGGCACCGCCGCGGCCATCGTGCTCAACCGCATCTTCTTCCCCGAAGACACCGCCGCCATCGGCATCCTCAAGTCCATGGTGGTTGTGGGCGTCGCCTACGTTGTGCGCCCCTTCGGCGCCATGATCGTTGGGCCCCTCGGTGACCGCTACGGCCGCCGATTCGTCCTGATGCTCACGCTCTTCCTGATGGGCTTTGCCACCTTCGCGATTGGCTGCCTGCCGACCTACAGCGAGGCGGGTATCCTCGCCCCCACCCTGCTGGTCATCTGCCGCATGATTCAGGGCCTCTCCGCCGCCGGTGAGCAGGCAAGCTCCATCTCCATCTCCCTGGAGCACGCCAACGAGCATCAGCGCGCTTTCACGACCAGCTGGACCCTGCAGGGCACCCAGTTCGGCTCGCTACTGGCAACCGCCGTGTTCATCCCCTTCGCCGCCCTGCCGGACGAGCACCTGCTCAGCTGGGGCTGGCGCGTACCCTTCTGGCTCTCCGCATTTGTGGTGGTGACTGCCTGGCTGATTCGCCGCACCCTCTCCGAGCCGCCCGCCTACCTGCAGCGCGAAAAGCTCACCGAATCCCCGCTCATGCTGGTCTTCAAGCACCACAAGCGCGCCGTGCTCACCATTGCCGTGTGCGCCATGGTCAACACCGTGAACATGGTCTTCACGACCTTCGCGCTTTCCTTCGCCACCAAGGGTTACGGTCTTGACCGCAGCACCATGCTGTTGGTGCCGGTCGCCTCCAACACCCTCGGCCTGATTGCGATTCCACTCGCCGCCATGCTTGCCGACCGGATCGGTCGTAAGCCCGTGTTCATTACCGGTGCGGTTGCTTCGTCCCTGGTGATGTTCCCGTACCTCGGCGCGATTGCCGAGGGTAACTGGGTGGGCATCTTTGCCTACGGTGTGCTCATGCACGGTGCGCTCTACTCCATGGCGAACGGCGTGTGGCCCGCCTTCTATGCGGAGATGTTCCCGACCCGCGTGCGCGTGACCGGCCTGGCGCTGGGTACCCAGATTGGCTTCGCAATTTCTGGAGGCGTGGCGCCCGCCGTGGCGACGAGCCTCGCTGGTGCCGACCTGCATAACGCGGTGCTGCCCGCCGTGTTCACGGTCGCCATGTGTGTGCTCGTGGCGTTGGGTGCGTTGACGGCTCGTGAGGGGTACAAGAAGTCCCTTGCGGAACTGGATGCATAACCCGAACAATATATTCCGTATATAGAATAAATACAGGTGGGGTTGGATAGTTAGTTATCCAACCCCACCTGCGTGTTTAACCTTCTAAACCCCCTGCTGGGCCGCAATCAGCGCCTCAAAATGCGCCGCCATACGCTCAGCGTTCGGTTCCAGCCCAGTGAAGAGGCGGAACGCATCCACCGCCTGACCCACCGCCATGTAGCCGCCCGTCAGCACCTCGCACCCGGCGGCACGCGCCGCGCGCACCAACTGCGTCTCTTGCGGCAGGTAGATGACATCCGCAACCCACAGGCCCTCACGCAACACCCCGGCGCTCAATGCCGACTCGCTCAACGGCATACCCGGATGCACGTGCATACCCACCGGGGTTGCGTTCACCAAACCCTGAGCCTCCAGTAGAGCTTCAACCAAGTGCTCATCGTCGCTCAGCACCTCGATCCGGGTCTGTGGGAAGAGCCCGCCCAGCTGCTCCGCAAGCCCCTGCGCCTTCGCCGCGTCACGCTCAAAGAGACTCAGGCGGCGCACCCCCAGGCGGCACAGCGCGTACGCCGTGGCGCTACCGGCACCGCCAGCACCCAACTGCGCCACGTGCTCCAGGCGCGCCGGATCCTCCGCCACCTGCGGCAGGCCGCGCTTCAATCCCGCAATGAACCCGGAGTAGTCCGTGTTATCGCCGTAGAAGCTGCCGTCCTCACCAATCACCACGCAATTGACCGCACCCAGGGCGCGTGCCGCATCCGAAAGCTCGTGCAGGTGCTCCATGACCGACTGCTTGCACGGGTGCGTGATATTGAAAGCGTTAAAGCCGAGCAGTGCCGCAGCATCCAGAAGCGCCGGTGCGGAGGCGCCATCCAGGTTCAGGGCGTCCAGGTCGACAGGGCGGTACAGGTAGCGCACCCCGTGCGCGTCCGCCTCCGCCTCATGCATGGGAGGGGTCAGGGAGGAGGTGATGCCGTCACCAATGAGACCCACCAGGAAAGATTCAGTACGCAAACTCATAGTTTCACTGTACGTGTCCATCCCTCAAGATGCACCTACTTTCTTGAACCCGTACCAAATGCGTGCTGGATTTGGGAAGAAGATAAAAATAATTTCTACGCTCACAAGAGCGATATGTCTGACAGAAACACCTCGAAGGTATAAGCTTGGTATAAGTGCTCGCGCGCCACGGCGCGCACATGAGACCACACAGACACCGTCACAGTGAAGTGATACCGATATTCGGAGGATAGATTGTCAATGACTGACAAGGCTATGGCACACTTCGCTGGCGCCGATGCATGGGTCGAGCAGTATTTCCTGAACAGCCCCGAAGATGAGCGTGAAGAGTTCACCCCGGCAGAGTTAGAGGATTTGGCTCGCACCCACCGTGCGCTGGCTCAAATCCGCCTGCCCAAGACCCCTGTCGTTGCCGCACGCAACGACGAGTACAACACCACCCTGTACGTCGCGACCGACGACATGCCGCACATCGTCAGCTCCCTGACCGCATGCCTTGCCGCGCACTTTGGTGGTTTCGTCACCATTCTTCACCCCACCTTCCTCGCTGAACGCGGCCCGGACGGTACCCTCCTGAGCCTGCGCGGCACCGGCATGCGCGGCAACCTCGCCAGTGGCGATACCGCCACTCTTGGCGTGCCCTCCCTCAAGCTCAGCGAGAACGCCCCGGCGGGTACCACTGTCGCTATTGAAGCCTGGATTGCGGTTCGCCTGACCCGCTACCTCACTGAGGAAGAGCAGCGCCGCTGCGAGAAGGAAGTTGAGCGCGTCCTCGCTGACGTTCGCGCCTGCCACACCGACCTGGATGCCATGGTCACCCGCGTTTTCGACCTGGCGCAGTCCATGTACGACCTGCGCGGCGCAACCCTGGGTCATGGTGAGGAATCCTACGCCGCCAACCCGCGCGGTGTGGAGCCTGCCTCCCGTGTGGAGGTGGCACAGGACTTCCTGCGCTGGCTGACCCGCGGCAACTTCGTGTTCATGGGCGTGAAGGAGCGCGTGCTGGACGGCTCCTCCGGCGCTATTGCCCTGGTGGACCGCCCCGGTTCGGCGCTCGGTATTCTGCGCACCACGGAGGGTAAGAGCCGCATCCCGCTCTCGGGTGAGACCCTGGAGCGCGCCCTGTTCCCGCGCCCCCTGTACATCACGAAGGCGAATTCCCGCTCTACCGTCGCACGGAACGACTACCTGGACTACATTGGTGTGCGCCGCTTCGACCTGAACGGCCGCGTGATTGGTGAGTACGTCATTCTGGGTCTGTTCACCCGTCAGTCGTACGCACTGCCCGCCATTGAGACTCCGCTGGTGCGTGAGCGTATCGCGATGGTGCGCCGCCGCCTCGGCTACCACCCCGGTTCTTACTCTGACAAGGCGCTTCTGGGTGCCTTGGAGGATTACCCGCGCCTGGAGCTGCTGCACGCTTCCGCTAATGACCTGACCGATACGTTCGGCGGCATCATGGGCCTGGAGGAGCGCCGCAAGACCCGCCTGTTCCTGCGCGCCGACCGGTTCAACCGGTTTATTTCCGCCGTGGTGTACCTGCCTCGGGATCGTTACAACACGAACGTGTGCTCCCGTATTCAGCGGGTGTTCCAACAGGAATTTGATTTTAGTGCCATCGACCATGAGGTGTACCTGTCCTCCTCATCGTTGGCGCGCCTATTTTTCCGCATTCGGCTCACCAACCCCAACGATGTGCCGAAGACGGATCATCAAGCTCTCGAAAAGCGACTGCAAGAAGCCGCCCGTTCCTGGGTGGAAGCAACCGCAGCTGCTATTGAGGCATGGAAACCCGGAGCGGCAGGCCGCCGACTCGCATCAGCCTGGGCAGATGCGACTAGTGCAGCCTACCGAGCCGATTACACAGTAGAACAAGCAATCGAGGATATCGTGATTCTTGAATCTCTCTCGGGCCAGAAGCCCGCCGCAATCAAGGTTGAAGCCGGCGAAGCCAACACCACCCGACTGAAGACCTACCTGTCCGCACCTCACACCCTCACCGAGCTTCTGCCGGTTATGCAGAATATGGGCCTGGTCGTTGTTGATCAGAAGCCCTACGAGTTCAAGCCTGAGGATGGCGAAGACTACGGCTACCTCTACGACTTCGGAGTTGAATTCCCCGAGGGCGTGGACGCAAACGCTGTGGCTTCCCTGTACGAGGATGCCCTGAACGCCTACCTGCTCGGTGAGCGCGAGTCCGATACCCTGGACCGCCTGATCCTGGCTGAGGGCCTGACCTGGCAGGAAGTACGTCTGTTCCGTGCCCTGAACCACTACCTGATTCAGCTGGGCCTGGGCTACACCCCGTCCTTCATGTCGAACACCCTGCTCGCTAACCCGGCCATCACCAAGCACCTGGTCGAGTTCTTCGAGGTCAGCTTCGACCCGAACAACGGTCTCAACGATGAGCAGCGCAATGCACGCCGTGACGAAATCGAAGCAGCCCTGGTTGAGGAACTGAACCAGATCCCCACCCTGGACGCTGACCGCTACCTGCGCTCCCTCGGCAAGGTTATCCGCGCTATCCTGCGCACCAACGCATACCTTGCTGACCGCCCCGCACTCGCATTCAAGGTGGCACCGCAGGAGATCGACTTCGCACCCCTGCCCCGCCCCAAGTTCGAGATCTTCGTCTACTCCCCGCGCGTTGAGGGTGTTCACCTGCGCTTCGGTAGCGTTGCACGTGGTGGCCTGCGCTGGTCGGATCGCCGTGACGACTTCCGCACCGAGGTGCTCGGCCTGGTCAAGGCCCAGATGGTGAAGAACGCCGTCATTATCCCCACCGGCGCGAAGGGTGGCTTCTACCCCAAGCAGCTGCCCGACCCCGCAGTGGATCGTGACGCATGGATCACCGAGGGCCGCGAGTCCTACAAGGTCTTCATCGGCTCCCTGCTGGACGTCACCGACAACCTCGCAGTTGGCACCGACGGCACCGAGACCGTTGTCCGCCCCGAAGGTGTTGTAGCACGCGACGCTGACGACTACTACCTGGTGGTTGCAGCGGATAAGGGCACCGCAGCATTCTCCGACACCGCAAACGCAATCAGCCTGGAGCGCGGCTTCTGGCTGGGCGACGCCTTCGCATCCGGCGGCTCCGTCGGTTACGACCACAAGGCTATGGGCATCACCGCACGTGGTGCATGGGAGTCCGTCAAGCGTCACTTCGCTGAGCTCGGCCACGACGCTCAGACCGAAGAGTTCACCGCAGTCGGCATTGGCGACATGTCCGGTGACGTGTTCGGTAACGGTCTGCTCCGCTCCAAGGCAACCCGCCTGGTCGCAGCATTCGACCACCGCGACATCTTCCTGGACCCGAACCCGAACGCGGCAGTGTCCTTCGACGAGCGTCAGCGCCTGTACAACCTGCCCCGTTCCTCCTGGCAGGACTACAACCGCGACCTGATTTCCGCCGGTGGTGGCGTGTACTCTCGCGGTCTGAAGTCCATCGAGATCACCCCCGAGGTGCGCGAGGTTCTGGGCCTGGACGAGTCCGTCACCGAGCTGGCACCGACCGAGCTGATTTCCGCAATCCTCAAGGCACCGGTCGACCTGATCTACAACGGCGGTATCGGTACCTACGTGAAGGCATCCACCGAGACCAACGCACAGGTAGGCGACAAGGCTAACGATGCACTGCGCGTCAACGGCAAGGACCTGCGCGCCAAGATTGTTGGCGAGGGTGGTAACCTCGGCTTCACCCAGTTGGGTCGTATTGAGGCTGCGCTCAACGGCGTCATCCTCAACACCGACGCAATCGACAACTCCGCAGGTGTGGAAACCAGTGACCGCGAGGTCAACATCAAGATTCTGGTGGACCGCCTCGTGGCACGCGGTGAACTCTCAGCCGAGGAGCGCGCCTCCTTCATCGAGTCCCTGCAGGACGAGGTTGGCGGCAAGGTCCTCGAGACCAACGTCGACCAGAACGTGCTGCTGCAGGGCGAGTTCCACGGTTCCTTCCTGGGCACCAACCTGTACAAGCGCCTCATGCACGACCTGGAGGAGCACGCCGGCCTGAACCGCGCCGTCGAGTTCCTGCCCACCGACGAGGAGCTGGATGCACGCCTGGAGAACACCGGCGAGCGTCTGACCCGCCCCGAGCTGTCCGTCCTGGCTGCGTACGTGAAGATTTACCTCACCCACGCACTGGAGCAGACCGACTTCGCGGACGACCCCTACCTGGAAGGCGTTCTGCGCAGCTACTTCCCGGCAGCACTGGTCGAGCGCTTCGGTCAGCACCTGGACTCGCACCCGCTGCGTAAGGAAATCATCTGCACCCGCGTCGCCAACGAGCTGGTCAACATCGGCGGTATCACCTTCGCATACCGCATCATGGAGGAGTTCAACGTCGGTATCGATTCCGTCGCACGCGCCTTCATCGTCGCTCGTGAGCTCTTCGAGCTGGGCACCGCAGCTAAGCTGCACCGCGAACTGCCCCCGAAGACCCCGCTGGATGCATGGTTCACCGTCCTACGCGACAACCAGCGCGTTCTGGATCGTGCGGTCCGCTGGTTCATCACCGAGCGTGGCGTGGTCGCTGGCACCAGCATCTCCGAGCTGCTGGAGACCTTCGGTTCCGTCGTCGAGATGCGTCGCAACCTGCCCGAGTACCTCTCCGGCACCTCCCGCGCTCGCGTCCGTGCAAAGCGTGACGCAGGCGAGGCATGGGGCCTGCCCGAGGAGCTCATCGTCATCTGGATTCGCGGCTTCGAGGGCTACGCCCTGCTGGACGTGATTCGTTCGGCCGCCGATCACGACTTCGAGGCAACCTCGCTGGCACCGGTCTACTTCGCAACCTACGACCGCTTCAAGGTGGACGAACTGCTCGGCCTCATCACCGAGCTGCCCCGCAGCGACCGCTGGGAGATCCTGGCACGCCAGGCAATGCGCGGCAGCCTCTACGAGACTGCTGCGGAGCTGGCACTGTCCGTGGCTGAGGGCGCGAAGGGCGACTTCTCCACCGTGGATGGTGCACAGCAGGCACTGGCAACCTGGATTGAGGAGCACCCGACCCGCGTGGGTAACATCGACCGCATCCTGAAGGAGATTGCTGAGGCAGCTCCGGATGCAACCGGTCACCCGCGACTGGCTGTAGTGTCCGTAGCACTGCGCACCCTCGCTAGCGCATCCTAAGTAAATAAGACCCGTTAGGGTCGCCGCTTAGAGCATCCCGGTTCCCTCCCGGTCGGAGGGGCCGGGATGCTTTTGCGCAGGAGCATGTTGGGTGGGGACACTCTGCATAGTGACATCCTGCATATTGACGCCCTGCGTGTGGGCGTATCGCTTGGGAATACCCTTCTCAGGGTTGTTGCACCCTACGCATATTGCGCAGAACACTGCTCTCACTAGGTGTTTTGCGTTTTGGCGTGATGCACATTATGGGGGTGTGTCCTAAATCCCTTCAAATATCAAGTAGAGGGTTAAGGAAACCAAAGGTTTTAGTTGATATATGCCGTATATTGATTCACGGCGGCATCAGCGCAAGCCATGGGGACCCGGCACTTCTCGGTACGACGACTCTTTCCCCTGGCGCGTCACACGGTGCTGTTCAAACACACTGCCCCTAATCTTTACGATTATTGACTGAAAGTCTGCAAGATTGTCTACCAACCACGGTACTGAGGAAAAAAGCAACAGCGCATGGCGCCTCCTCATTAACTTTCTGCTTTACGTCTCTCCGGTCGCACTGCTGACCACCATCTTCCCCATCGTCACCCCGACGATTAACCGGTACAACCTCGATGGTGTACCCCTGATTCAGGTGATCCTGGCAGCATCCATTACCGTTCCTTGGCTCAGCCAGGCAGCCTGCCTGCCCCTTTACCGTGCTATCCAGATGGAGCACAAGAAGATTGCGGACGCCCGCGAAGGCCTGCGTATTCATGCTGAAACCCTCGAGCACCAGCTCAAGCGTGCCGAAGCACGTGCCGTACGCGCACGCATGTCCGAACCGCAGTTCCAGGACATTACCGACCTGACCGCGTTCACCCGCAACTGGCTCTACCTCTTCTTCATGACCATGCCGCTGGTGCTGCTCTTCGCCGTGCCGGTCGCCCTCGTTCTTCACTGGAGCCCGACTGCATTTGGTGCGTTCTTCGTCCTGGGCGTTCTCAACATTGCGTTCGCGCAGCTGCTGGTCATCCCGAACCTCGCGAAGAACCGCATTATCTGGTTCATCGCATGGCTTGGCTACACTCTTGCCCTGTACTTCTTCCCCGTCATCTGGTTCCTGCCGCCGCTGGTTGGTTCGCTCATCCTGCTGGTGAGCCTCGGCAAGGACCTGGTGCACCTGCTGCACTTCGCACGCATCCCGATTAAGGACATTGCGCTCGACGCCTTGCGCGGCTTCTTCACCGGCTCCATCATCTGGGCTGATAAGTACATGCTCTTCCTGGTTACCGGCGGCGAGATCAACGTCGTGGCAATCTACCTGAGCCTGATTCCCTGCGTTATCGCCTACAACTACTTCTTCGTGGTGGAGGCAGACCGCGTCAACGCAAGCATCCAGCACCTGTGGACCATCTTCGACCGCCTGCCCTACAAGGGTGTTCAGGCGGAGTCATCCAAGGCTCTGCGCACCTCCAACCACGCTATCCGCAACTCCCTGCTGATTTACATCGCCAGTGCTATCGTCACCGGCATCCTGATGTTCATCTTCCTGCCGCAGTCCTACCCGCTGGCGCTCTCCGGCCTGGTCGTGGCGTTCCTCTTCGTTGCAGTGGCACTGCTGATTTACCAGATCGAGTACATGACCATGTACGTCACCGTGCAGCTGCTCTCCGCAGCGCACCTGGTGCTGCTCTTCATCTCCTTCATGATTCTGCCCAACGAGACCGGCTACCTGCCCATCATCGTGGGCGAGACAGTGCTCGCCTTCGCATGCTACCGCGTCTACCGTCAGGCGTGGGCTGCACCCGAGTACTCCCTCTTCTGGCGTCGAGCCCTCGCCTGGTAAGAACCGCACGGTCCGCGAAAGATACACACGACAATGACTGAACAGATGTACCGAAACCACTACGCGCCGCTGCAGCTTCCGGCTCCCGGCCCCCACTACAGCGACCCCGAATACCCGGACGTTGACGTCGCCATCATCATGGAATCCACCTACCCCTACCTCAAGGGTGGGGTGTCCGCGGTGGTGCACGATATCGTCTGCGAAAACCCGGATCTGACCTACGGCATTATTCACATCGCCTGGGATAAGAACTCCCCCCCACGAAGACCTCTACGGCATGCCCGAGAACGTCAAGTGGGTCAAGGTGCTGTACCTGAGCCTGGAAGTCAACCGCGACGCCTTCGCGGAAGCCTGCGACCCCTCCGCACTGCGCATGAACTTTGCGGAGCGTCAGGCGCTCACCCAGCGCCTCATGGACGGATTCAGCGCCCTCATCGCCGGCGACGTGAACCCCCTCTGGAAGCTCTACGACGAGGGCATCAACCCCGCAACCCGCAGCTACAACCTCTTCGGCCTCTTCGGAACCCGCGAGTTCATGCAGGCGATTGCGGGTCTGGGATTCTTCTCCGAGGTGCCCTTCGGTGAGCTCTTCTGGAAGGTGCGCGACTTCGTCTCCATCCTCTTTGCGATCCTGCACGAGCGGATGCCGCACGCCCGCGTCTACCACGCCCACACCACCGGCTACGCTGCACTCATCGCCGCCGCAGCCGCACGTGACCACGGCACCAGTTTCCTGCTGACCGAGCACAACCTGTACATTCGCGACACCGTGAACACCAAGCTCGAACGCAACATGGCGAAGCCCGTCACCACCGACTACGCCTTCCTCAATGAGGAGCGTGAGCACCCCGGCCTGGGCCCGGTCACCCTCGACGAGCGTGCCTGGTCCGTCTGGTTCGTTGAAATGGGACGCTTCTGCTACCCCAGCGCCGACATGGCAACCTACCTGTACCCCAAGGCACTGGAAGAGGCACGCGGTATTGGCGCGCCCATCGACCAGATGAACGAGGGTGACAAGGACCGCGCAATCATTCTGCCTAACGGTATGCTCATCGAGTCCGTGGCGGAAGCCTACTACGCCCGCCAGGCGGCGCGTGCCCGCATCCTCGCTGAGGGCCGCGGCCACGTGTGGCGCTTCGTGTTCATTGCCCGCGTGGTGCCTATTAAGGGTCTGACCGACCTGATTCGCTCCCTCGCGGTGCTGCGCGATCAGGGTCTGGTGAACTTCCACCTGGACGTGCTCGGCCCCAAGGACCACCTGCCCGAGTACTACGAGCTGTGCCTGCGCACCATCGAAGAGCTCAACATGGGCGAGTACATCACCTTCCACGGCACCGTGAACGTGCGTGCGATGCTCGACCGCTTCGACCTGCTGCTCATGCCCAGCTACAATGAGGGTCAGCCGATTGTGGCGCTCGAGGCGATGGCCGCGTCCATCCCGCTGGTCAGCACCGACGTGGGCGGTATGTCCCAGCTCATCGATGATGTGCTGGTCGCCCCCGACGGCCACGAAATCGGTAACTGCGGTATCTTGACCATCCCCGGCGATATTCACGGCTTCGCGGCGGCGCTGCGCACCCTCATGGAGGAGCCCAGCATCTACGAACGCTACTGTGTGAACGCCTACGACCGTATCGTCAGCTTCTTCCAGCTGCGACTGGTCATGGACCGCTACAACACGATCTACCGCGAGCTGGGCAAGCTGCCCCCTCGCGCCCCCGAATTCGACCCGGAGTACGATGGCGAATAAACTCACCCGCTTGGGCGGACCCGGCAAATTTGGTGCCTGGGTCCGCTACGGCGGTAAGCCCATTACCCAGCAGCAGCTCGATTTTGCGGTCAAGAACTACTCTGTCGCAATCCTGCAGCCCTGGGAACTGGACGCGGCACGCTACCTGAAGAAGCGTGCACCTCAAATGGTGGTGTTGGCGTACAAGTGCCTGTCCTCCACCCGCTCTTATGAGCCCGGCCCGATCTATTCTTCGGGTGTCTCTTACCCGCTGGCGCAATCGATGGCGAACTCCGGTAAGGATTTCTTCGCCCACCGCCTCAACGGTGACCGTATCGAGTGGAAGGGCTACCCCAAGCACTTCCAGATGCAGGTGTGGAACGCCGACTACCGTTGGCACTGGGTGGACGCTGTGGTGCGCGAAATGCGCGACTCACCCTTCGACGGGGTCATGGCTGATAACGACATCGAGAACGACTACTACGACCTGAACCTGCCCATCCAGGGTGTGGAGTCTATGACGAAGATTCGTGAGCACCTGGATTTTCTGGTCGCCTACGCCGGTATTGAGCTGAATAAGATTGGCAAGATTCTGGTGCCCAATATTGCTGAGTCTCGTCTGCGTTACGGCAAGTGGGAGCGTCACAGCGCCTACGGTGGCGGCTTTGAGGAGGTGTGGCTTGGCTGGGGTCCGAACGACTACCTGTCTTCGCCGTACGCCGTGATGCAGGGTCGTGAGATTGCGAACGGCTCGGCGGGCGACGTGAACCTGGGTACTACTTTTGCGGGTCTGGGTGGCCGTAGCGCCGCCTCGCAGAAGAAGGTGACGATTCTGCGTACCCCGCTCAGCGACCGCAAGGCTGCTATTACCGGTACGGATGAGAACTTCCTGTACGGTTTGGCGGGCTTCTGGGTGTTTGGTGGAGGCGCCTTCACCGGCATCAGCGCAACCCACCACGACGCCTACGACGAGATCCCGCACGCCCCGGAGCTTTCCTACGACCTGGGCGATCCGGTCGGCGGCATTATCGCTCAGAAGACCGCTCAGACTCGTGCCTTTACGCGCGGTTGGGCTGCCCTGAACACCGGCTCGAAGGATGTGACCGTGAAGGTTCCTTCCGGCCTGGTGGATGCGGCAAACCGCCCAGTGCCCTTGAGCTTCACGCTGCGGGCACATCAGGGTGTGGTGTACCGCCGTAAGGCGTAATTCACCGCTCGCGTAGCTCTTCTGAGCTTCTGTGCGACACCCCTTATTTGCGCATATAACCTCATAAACAAACCCACCGGCAATATAGCCAAATGGCTATATGTACCGGTGGGTTTGTTATATGTGTGCTAGATGAGCTGGGGTAGCTTACTTAGCGGGGTAGGAGGGCACGTCGTAGCCGCCCATGCGCTCCAGAACGCGAATCACCTGGCAGGAGTAACCAAACTCGTTGTCGTACCAGACGTAGACAATTGCGGAGTCATCGGTCACCACGGTAGCCAGCGAGTCCACAACACCTGCGGTGCGGGAACCCACGAAGTCGGTGGAAACAGCCTCGGGGGAATCCGAGTAGCCCACCTGGCGGCGCAGCTCGCCGTCAATGGACTCGCGGCGGAACAGCTCGTTCAGTTCCTCAGCGGAACCTGCGGGCTTGGTCAGCTTCACGTTCAGGATTGCCATGGAGACGTCCGGGGTGGGAACGCGGATCGCGTTACCGGTCAGCTTGCCTTCCAGCTGCGGCAGAGCCTTCGAAACAGCCTTTGCAGCACCGGTCTCGGTGATGACCATGTTCAGCACAGCGGAGCGACCGCGGCGGTCACCCTTGTGGAAGTTGTCGATCAGGTTCTGATCGTTGGTGAATGCGTGAACGGTCTCAACGTGGCCGCGCTCAACACCGTATGCGTCATCCAGAACCTTCAGTGCCGGAGTAATCGCGTTGGTGGTGCAGGATGCTGCGGAGAGGATCTTGTCCTCATCGGTGATGACGTTGTCGTTCACGCCGAACACGATGTTCTTCATGTCGCCCTTACCGGGAGCGGTCAGCAGAACACGAGAAATGCCGGGGCGGTTCAGGTGCTGCTCAAGGCCCGGAACGTCGCGCCAGTGGCCGGTGTTGTCCACCAGCAGAGCGTCGTTGATGCCGTACTCGGTGTAGTCGACAGTGGTCGGGTCAGAGGAGTAGATGAAGCGAACCGGAACACCGTTAGCGATGATGGTGCTGTTCTCCTCGTCCACCTCAATAACGCCCTTGAAGGGGCCGTGAACAGAGTCGCGCTCCAGCAGGGATGCACGCTTGACCAGGTCCTGGTCACCGTTCTTACGTACCACAACAGCGCGCAGGTTCAGACCAGAACCAAGCGGCGAGGAGGAACGCTCCAGCAGAATACGAGCCAGCAGGCGACCAATACGACCGAAGCCGTACAGCACAACGTCCTGCTCCTTCGGCTGGTCACCCTGGTGGTTCACGGAGGAACCCAGCTGCTCGGGCAGCCACATGGACAGCTCGGGGGAGCCCGCCTCGTGGTGTGCCTTGTGCAGAGCAGCAATGTTAATCGAGCACGCGCCCAGGTTCAGATCAACCAGGGCGCGAACCAGCTCGAGGGAGTGCGCGGGGTTCAGGGGCGCACCATCGATGTGGGATACGAAATCGTGCAGCTTCAGCAGCTCAATGACAGACTTGTTGACCAGGCTGCGGCCGTGAATGCTCAGCACCACGCCGTTCTCGCGGTGCAGCTTACCGATGAGGGGGATCAGCTCCTCTGCGGTAGCTTCACGGTTAACCCAGGTAGCGGTTGCAGTCGTCACGTATGACCTTCTTCCTAACTTCGTCGTTGGAGGGTAGGCGCGACGGTGCTGTCGCGTCAATACCATGCCGGGCGTTAAGACCCGGCGTCGGTTTAAGTCTAACCCGTGCGGACCCCTCCGGAGCCTCAAAATTAGCGATATTGAGGCTAAAAGTCAGAAGAGGTAGAAGGCAGTTTGTGAACCCACACGGCAAGCCAACATAAGCCCTCAAAAGGAAAAGTAAAACCACTTTAAATACCCACAAAAACACACTCCATACCCTGGAAAACATAGGTAGAATTGAAACCATGTTGACTGTAATCGGTGAAGCACTCGTAGACGTCGTCCACCAGCACGACGGAGAAACCCGCGCCTACCCCGGCGGATCGCCCATGAACGTAGCCGTGGGCGCACGCCGCCTCGGCCACCCCACCAACTTCGTCGGCCACTACGGCCCCGACGCCTACGGCAAGAGCATTGACGCACACCTGGAAGCATCCCAGGTGACCCTGCCCTTCGAACACAGTGCTGAGCGCACCTCCGTCGCCCAGGCAACCATCGGTGCCGACGGCGCGGCAGAGTACGAATTCGACATCACCTGGTCCCTCGACTCCGTCGCTGAGAAGCTCACCGAACTGGCACGCACCTCCGACGCAGTGCACACCGGCTCCATCGCCGCCATGCTCGAACCCGGCGCGCACGTGGTCGCCGCAGCCTTCGAAGCTGCCCGCGACAGCGCCCTGCTCAGCTACGACCCGAACTGCCGCCCCACCCTCATCCACAACGTTGACGAGGGCCGCGCCTGGGCTGAAAAGTTCGTGTCCCTCTCCACCGTCGTCAAGGCATCCGATGAGGACCTGCAGTGGCTCTACCCCGACCGCTCCCTCGACGACACCGCACGCGCGTGGCTTGACCTCGGCGCCGAGCTGATGGTCATCACCCGTGGCGAGGACGGCCCCATCGCCTTCACCAAGAAGTACCCCGAGGGCATCAGCCAGCCCGCACACCGCGTTGAGGTTGCGGACACTGTTGGTGCCGGCGACTCCCTCATGGCGGCACTCGTTGCGGGCCTGCTAGACCGCGGTATCGCCGGTGCTGAGGCGCGCGCCAAGGTCGCCGTACTGACCGCCGAAGACATCACCGACCTGCTGCGTTTCTCCGCAACCGCAGCCGGCATCACCGTCTCCCGCGCGGGCGCTAACCCGCCCACCCGCGAGGAACTCGACGCCGTACTCAACGGCTAAATAATCTACGCCTCGCCGGCGGATAGCTCACTCTGTCCGCCGGCGTCGCCATATCCACCCAAACCCCACCATTGAGGAGCATAATGAGCAACCTCGGCACCGCACCCCTGCCCCGCGAACCCTACGCGGGCCTGCCCGACCTGCCCGAATTCACCCTGACCTCCACCGACATTCAGGACGGCGGCACCGCCCCCGAATGGATGCTCTCCGCCCTTTTCGGCGTGGCGGGCGGTCAGGACCGCTCCCCGCAGCTGTCCTGGAGCGGCTTCCCCGAGGGCACCAAGTCCTTCGTGCTGACCTGCTTCGACCCGGACGCACCGGTCCCTAGCGGCTTCTGGCACTGGACTGTCTCCAACATTCCCGCCAACGTGACCAGCATTGACACTGGCGCGGATGCACCCGCCGGCGCTCTGACGCACCGCAACGACGCCGGTGTGGCGGGCTTCCTGGGTGCTGCCCCTCCGGCTGGTCACGGCCCGCACCGATACATCTTCTGCGTCACCGCCGTGGATGTGGAGAAGCTCGATATTGACGAGAACGCCAGCCCCGCCGTCGTGAACTTTAACCTGCTCGGCCACGGTCTGGGTCGCGCGTTCTTGACCGTCACCTACGCGGAACCGGCGGCATAGCGGCACACCGGCTCGCTGGCACAGTCTCACCAGACCCGCGCCCTGCCAGCCCTACACCCTGACCAGCACCGATACACCCCACCACTGAAGGCAAACACTGCATGATTAAACTCATCGCCAGCGACCTGGACGGCACCCTCATCGGGCACGACTTCCGGTTCCGTCCGCGGACCCTGCGCGCCCTTGAGGCTGCCCGCGCCGCCGGGATCGATATCGTCTTCGTTACCGGCCGCCCGAGCCGCTGGCTCACGCCCCTGCGCGAGCAGACCGACTTCGACTCCTACGCCATCTGCTCCAACGGTGCCGTGGTGTACCACCTGGGCGCGAACGAGGTAGAAGAGATCAACGGCGCAGATCCCGCGGTGATTGCCCGCACCCACGAACTCCTAGAACCCATGTTCCCCGACGCCACCTACACCCTGGAAACCGTAGACACCGTCTATATTCAGGGGCCTCACGACGGCGGTGAGGTGCTTGAGGGCGCCCGCGTTATTGAGTCGAGTATTGCTGATTCCCTGGAACGAATTGGCTCAACCCCGGTCATTAAGTACCTGATCCGTGTGCCCGGCATGGACCCGGATATTCTGCAGGCGCGCGTGCATCAGGCGGTGGGTTCGCTGGTGTCGGTGACCCGCGGCGTAGTTGGTGAACCGCTCGTTGAGATGGGTTCTAAGACTGTGAATAAGGGGCGGATCTTGGAGAAGTTCGCGGCACGCCACGGCATTGAGGCGCACGAGGTGATGGCGTTCGGTGACATGCCGAACGATGCTGAGATGCTCTGCTGGGCGGGGGAGGGCTTCGCCATGGCGTCGGGTCAGCCGGCGCTCATTGCGAAGGTGGGGCGCACCTGCCCGCCCTTCCACGAGGACGGTGTGGCGCAGACGATTGAGGCGATGCTCGCCGAACGGTCCTAGCCGCCTAGCACTAGCTATCCAGCACGAGCTATCCAGCACGAGCTATCCGGTGCTAGCTATCCAGCGCTAGCGGCTAGGTGAGCCTGTGCAGGCATAACTCAGACATAAACTTTTATGTCTACACATAAAAAATTTGAGTCTAGACATAAAAATTTATGTCTAGACTCAAATTTTTGTGTCTGATTTGTGTCTAGACTAAAATTTTTTGTATGAACAACGTGGAATGGACCCCCGAATGGCTTGCTGAAACCATCAAACTACTGCGCACCCACGGTAGCGATACGCAGTTTATTGAGGTTAAAAAAGCCCACGGAGGCTACCCGGGAAGCCTAGACGCAACCCTGAGTAGCTTCTCCAATAGTTCCACGGGCGGAATCATTATCTGCGGCCTCGACGAGAATAATGACTTTGCACCTGTAGGCGTATACGACCCTGCAGACCTAGAAAAAACCCTCGGCAACAAGCTCCGCAGGGGCCTCAAGCCGCCGAACACCATGGAATCTGGCACTATCCTCTACGAAGGCACCAAAATCTTTGTTGCCACAATTCCTCCGCTGCCTCCCTACGAACGCCCCGCCTACATTGGCGGTAAAGCGTACGTGCGTTCTGGCGACGGTGACCACGAAATGAGCCGCCACGAAACCGACCTGATGGTGGCTCAGCGGACACGCACCGGATTCGATGAGGAGCCGGTAGAATACACCTCCCTGGCTGACCTAGACGAAGGCCTCAAAACTGCTTATCTGCGAGACGTCCGCGCTAAATCACGCCGCCTCGCCGGAAGTTCCGATGAAGAAGTCCTCCGCCGTAAGGGAATTATTGCCCTCGGAACAGACAACCTTTCCCTTGCAGGCCTGTACGCTTTGGGTTCTTACCCTCAGGAGTTTAGGCCCTCGCTCAAAGTCACCGGAGTCGTCATCGACCCAAGCGGTAAAGCCCGCAACCTCGACAAGTTTGAGGCGGACGGCCCCATCCCCGCGATGCTCGAAGAGACTCTGGCATGGGTCAAGCGGAACCTGGCACACCCGGTTGTCGAACTGTCCAACGGGCACCTCATCAACGGGCAGGAAGTACCCGATATTGCCCTTCGGGAGATCCTGTCGAATGCACTCGTGCATCGCAGCCTCAACCCCAAAGCAGATACCGAAGAGGTGCGCGTCAGGATTTTCCCTGACCGAATCTCTGTAGAGAACCCCGGCGGTCTATACGGAATCACTCTCCAGCGTCTGCAAGAGTACGGCGAACGCTCCCGCGTGAATGACCGCCTGTATGACGTCTGCACGCATGTAACAACCCCCGACGACGGATACCGAGTCATCGAAGGTGAGGGTAGTGGCATCTACACTGCCCAGGAGGCGGTGCGTCAGGCAGGGCTGAAACCCATCCAATTCGTTGATGGGGTCATTCGTTTTACCGCGATTATCAGCAGGGAGCCTCTGGATGGTGCTCGTGCCGCCGATGTTGGTTCACCGCAGCAGAAGTCGGAAGTAGACCCGCGCCAATCGTCATCTACGGTTCCTGGTAACCGTCAGGAGGCGGTGCTTCTGGCTCTGCGCTCGCTACGCCACCCCGCCGGTATCGAGGACATCCTGGGTGCTCTTCCTAGGCCTTTTGCTGAGCTGCAGAAGCCGCAGGTCCGGTACGTCCTCACGAAGCTCCTTCAAGAGGGCGTAATCGTGCGTGAAGGCGGTCGAGGTAACCGCAATACGACATACCGCCTGGCCTAACCGAATATCGGGCTAACATGCAAAAGCGGCCCGGATGGAAACCAATCCATCCGGGCCGCTTTTCTACAGCCTACGCCTCAGGAGTACTATTCCCAACGGGCGTAAGCGTGAGGAGCTAAAACCTAGTGTCCCTCAGTGCTCTTCTCAGGGTCGAAGGGCTCCAGCGGGTCGCCAGCAGCCTTCGTGTACTTCGCAATGAAGGTCATCAGGTGGAAGATAATCAGGGTCGCAGCGGTACCCAGAGCAATACCGGCGAAGGTCATCCCATCGAAGGTCCAGGTGTAGTCCGCGATACCCACGATCAGCGCCACAGCGGCGGTGGTCAGGTTGATCTGGTTCGAGAAGTTCACGCGGTTCTCGCTCCAAATACGAACGCCGAGCATACCGATCATGCCGTACAGTACGGTTGCGGCACCGCCCAGAACACCCGCGGGAACGGATGCAATAGCCGCGCCGAAGCCCGGGAAGAGAGACAGGACAATCGCGAAGATAGCCGCCACCCAGTACGCCGCGGTGGAGTACACCTTGGTCGCAGCCATCACGCCGATGTTCTCAGCGTAGGTGGTGGTACCCGAACCGCCACCCATGCCTGCGATGGTGGTTGCCAGGCCGTCCGCCATGAGGGCGCGGCCGGAGTAGTCGTCCAGGTTTTCGCCGCTCATCTGAGCCACCGACTTCACGTGACCGATGTTCTCAGCCACGAGCACCAGAATCACGGGGATAAACAGGCCGGCGAGCTCCCAGTGGAACTCGGGGGTCTGGAACTGCGGCAGGCCAATGAAGCCCTGAGCCTGTACGGTCTCTTGAATCTTCTCGAATTTCACCTCGCCGCGAATCACAGCGGTGATGTAGCCGATACCCACACCCAGCAGAATGGACAGACGACCAATGATGCCCTTGAAAAGCACCGAAATCAGGATGATGGAGCACAGGGTCACCAGCGCGGTCACCGGTGCCACCATGAAGTTGTCCTTAGCGCTCTTCGCCAGGTTGAAGCCAATCAGCGCCACAATCGAACCGGTTACGACCGGGGGCATGAGCTTGGTCAGCCAGCCGGTGCCAGCGAACTGAACAATCAGACCGACCAGGAACAGCGCCACACCCGCCATGACGATACCGCCGAGGGCACCAGCGGGGCCGTGTGAGTTCATGGCAGCCGCCAGGGGCGCAATGAACGCGAAGGAGGAGCCCAGGTAGGAGGGGACGCGTCCGCGGGTAATCAGCAGGAACAGAACCGTGCCGAGACCCGAGAAGAACAGGGTGGTTGCCGGGGGGAAGCCGGTAATAATCGGCACGAGGAAGGTCGCGCCGAACATTGCGACCACGTGCTGCGCGCCGATGCCGATGGTAATCGGCCATGCGAGGCGCTCGTTCGGGGCAACAAAGGAACCGGGCTTGATACTGCGGCCGTCGCCGTGGATCGACCAGTCAAAGCCGAGAAGCTTAGAGATGCTCAAAGGGAGCTCCTGAGGTGAATGTGGTGGTGTATAAAATTCCACATAATTCTACGCGTATGCGGGTGTGGGTCACAGCTAAACGGCTATAAATATGAGCAGGGATACGTTGAGTGGAGCATATATTCTCTTATGATGAGCCCCAAACCCCTAATATATAGCCCAGAATGCATCAATACCCCGTATATGCAGTTCAAGGCATATACGGGGTATTGATGCAAAGAGCGAATAAAAACACTCGCTACACGCAGTTCAATGGTTTAGAGAGCGTCACGCAGGTTATCCAGGTGATCGTAACGCGCCAGCTCATAACGCAGGTGACCCTCGGTCGGCGACTGAACCGGCAGGAACGACGCCTCACGCAGGCGACGAGCAGTCGGGGAATCAGCCACGTAACCGGCGCCTCCAACAACCTGCAGCTCAAAGTGAGTAGCAATGGTCGCAAAGTGAGACACACCCAGACGCAGGCTCAGCAGGTCACGACGCTCAGCACGCTCCGGCTCAGACGCCAGGCGAACCAGTTCCTCACGCAGGCTCTGGTACTCCGCCAGAATCAGCGGGAACTCAGGGCGGAACACGCCCTGCGAGACGTCCAGGTGCTTAGCAGCCTCCTGTAGAGCACCAGCAGCAAGACCCAGGCAGAACGACGACTGAACCAGTAGGAACGGCGCGGTCACATCGTGCAGGAACGCCTCAATGTTGTCGCTGAGAACATCCTCGCTCGGAACGAAAACGTCCTCGAACTTCAGGGTGCCGGACTCGGTGCCGTTCAGCGCCAGCAGGTTGCGGTGGTAGTCAATGCTCAGACCCTCGACGTCCTGGCGAACCGTCACGATGTAGCGGTTCGGGTGGCTCTCCGGGGCGTTCTGCACAGCCACGGGAAGCACAATCACGCCGCCCGGGTACAGGTTCGACGCCCACGACACGGAACCGTTCAGCTTCAGACCGCCCTCAACGAGGGTGCCCTCCACCTTGATCGGTGCCAGGCCCGAAGCCTCCTTATACGCCGCCGCCATGGCGGTGGTACCGCTGACGGTCGCATCCGCCAGACCCTCGGGCAGCTCGCGGCCCACAGCGTCAAAGAACGCGATGGTGGAGCGGTGAGCCCACAGGGAGAACGCAGTGGAGGCATCCTCGGTGGCAAGGTCGAACGCTACCGAAACCTGGGGGACCAGGGAGTCGCCGTCACGGCCCAGGGTAATCAGGCCGTCCTTAGCGATTTCGCGCAGGTTCTCGAAGGGGGAACGCTCGCCACGGTCAACCGCGCTAGCGTGGGTTCGGGCGAGTGCGAGCACCTGCTCGCGCTGGGGGTAGTCGTAGAGGGGTTCGAGAGTGAACTCGGACATGGGGTTTCTCCTAAGCGGGGAGTGTCACATCTATGCGTGCAGCTTGAACAGTCGGTCAATGGGGGTGCTGACGGCCTTACGGGCGCGAACAACAGCTTCTTCGTCGGGTGCGTCGTAGAAGCAGAGGCACTTTGCGGTGTCTTCGCGAACGTAGGTGCGCAGGAAGGAAACCTCGGGTACTTCAGCGTACTTGGGGGCGTTTGCCTTCTTGCGGGTCAGGTACTGTTCCATGGTGATTTCTGCGGGGATGTCCCACTCAACCAGGTAGTCTGCGTCCTTCTTGAGCTTCTTGATGTCTTCGAGCTCTGCGCCGACCAGGCGGACTGCGTCGGGGCCTGCGACGGCTGCGCGCTCACCGATGGCTGCGGTGAGGTCGGGGCCGAATGCGGTGCTCTCAGCTTCGACGATGACGAAGACAATCTTGTGGTCTGCGGAGACCTGGGTTTCGATGAGCTCTGCGCCGTGGCTCAGGGACGAGTTGACGGTCTCGATGAGTGCGGTTGCTTCGTCCTTGGACGGCTGCGCGGGGGTCAGTTCTACCAGGTAAAGTGCCATGATGTTCTCCTCGGCTTAGGGTTGAAGGGTTGTTCCGGAAGGGGCCTTCCGATTTGTTATGGATTCACCTTAGACCCGTGGTTGAGGGCTGTCTAGTAGATTTCTGTTCGTGGCTTAATACGTCCTTTTTGACTCTAATGTTCGTCATGTGTGTTCATGCGGAGACATAAATCGTCACAGTTCCGTGCATGGGAACCCGCCTACAGCCGCAGAATTTTCGCGTGGGTTATCGAACCCGGAGGCGCATCTATCCGCGCCGTCCCGCTCGTGCTGCAAAGTCGTCGAGGGCGCGGTTGAGAGCGGGGACAGTCCACACTTTTTGCCCCTGAATTTTGACGCGTTCTTCACGCAGAATTTGCAACTCCACCATGCGGTTGAGGAGGCGATACACACTAGCCCGGGACCCCCGCGTGTGTTCCTCCACCATGCGTGCGGTGAAGGCGGGCTCGGTACAGCACAGGTCGGTGAGGGAACGCAGGAGAGGGGTTTTACGCTGGGCAATGGACAGCACCTCATCGCGCAGGGTTTCAATGTCTTGCGCCAGGATTTCTGCGTTGGTAATTGCCTTCTGTGTGGCGTCGATGAAGAGCTCGATGATGGGCTCGGCATCGCCTGCACGGTAGTCGGTGAGCGCCTGAATGTACCCATCGGTATCGTGCAACAGCCCGGAGGAGACGGGCAGAATCACGTGGCGGGTGACGCCGCGGGCGAGCAGGAGCGCGGAGATGAGGGCTCGCCCGGTTCTGCCGTTGCCGTCAGTGAAAGGGTGAATCGTTTCAAATTGGGCGTGCGCGATAGCCGCCTGCGCGAGGGGGTCAATATCGCGGCGGTTCATGAAGGCTACAAGGTCTTCGAGGGCGGCAGGAACCCTCTCGTGATGCGGCGCCACATAGTCGGCGGTTACCGGCGAATCGCCCTTAATCCACACCCACTGGGTGCGGAGTACGCCGGAGTCCTGCTGTAGGCCGCGGGTCAGTTCGCGGTGCATCGCGAGGATGTTATCGACGCTAATGTTTTCTGCGGTGTTCAAGGCTGCACGCATGGCGTGAACGTTGCGTGCCACCAGCTCGGCGTTAACGCCAACTGTCGACCCGCTTGCACCCAGGACAGCCAGTGAGAGCTTGCGGGCACTAACGGTGAGGTTTTCGATCTGCGAGCTGGAGGCGGATTCGCCACGCAGAAGAACCGCGGAGAAGGGGATGCCGCCGATGTGGTGGAGCCGCTCATCGAAGCGGGTCATTGCGGTGGCGTTCTCCTGGAGGCGCGCTCGCAGTGCGGGGCTGAGTTCGACGTTGAGTGCGGCAATGGAAGCGGGTACGGCGCTGGAGAAGGTGCCGGAGTTGCGGCGCGTTGCGCGTCGGGAGGCGAGGGCGTCCCGGTGAACCAAGGGGGTTTGCGGCTCCCATGTGAGGGCGGGCCAGGTGGTGGCTGAGGGCATGGTTCCTCCTCCTGGGTGTCGTTAATGCTGGTCGTGCTTGAGGGGTCTTAATAAGACAATACACTTCAATTTTCTTATTAAGGCGCTTAATAAGAAAATCTGCGCGGATTGTCTCATTAAGGAACATGCTCCGAACGCCCCTCCTGAACCCCCCTCGACATTCCGGGGCTCCGACTGCCGGGAGCATACACCGGGGCATACACTGGAGCATGTACCAGGGCGTATAGTAAGGGCCCCGAACCCTTGGTAATTCAAGGATTCTGGGCCCTCACATCTACACGCTCACGCTGCCCGAAGCAGCGAGTTGGCAGTGTAGATAAGCAACTTTGTGGCTACTTCACGCCGCGCATCATCTTCTGAACCGGCTTGTGCACCAGGAACAGCAGCACACCGGTCGCGATGGTGATAATACCCATCCAGGTGAAGTAGGGAACTTCAGTTTCCATGCTGTAGAACTGAGCCAGCCAACCCGACAGCACGGTACCCATTGCCACGGAGGTGAAGTACAGCGCCATCATGTTCACGCGGTGCGCCTTCGGTGCGAGCTTGGTCGCCAGCGAAATGCCCACCGGGGAAATAATCAGTTCAGCGATGGTGCAGACGAATAGAATCAGCACAATCCAGCCGACGTTCACGCTCTGAACGCCCGCCTGAGCGAGGAAGATCCAGAACGCCAGGCCAATAATAATCAGCGCTGCGGAGAACTTCACGGTGGTCACCGGCTGACGTTCACCCCATTTGGTCCACAGGGCGGAGAACATCATGCCGAAGATAATGATGAAGATTGGGTTGATGGAGTTGACCAGGTTCGGGCTCAGTTCCATGCCCAGGATGTTCCAGTTGAGGCGCTCATCCGAGTACACCGCCATGACGGTGAACTGCTGCTGGTACAGTGCCCAGAACACGGCGTTTGCAATCCACAGGGGGATGAACGCGGTGACGCGGGAACGCTCATCAGTGGTGACGTCCTTAGCGGTCAGCAGCTGAGAGAACAGGGCGATAGCGCCGATGAAGATGAAGCCCATGACCCAGTTCTTGAGGTTGTCTGCGGTCATCAGGCCGGTTGCCAGCAGGATACCGAGAACGACCACGATACCGACCAGTGCCAGGAAGAAGTTACGCTTCTGAGCGCTGGTGAAGGGGGTGCCCACGTGGTGTACGGAGGCGGGCAGGTTCTTGCGGGTCAGCGAGTACTGAATCAGGCCGGCAGCCATACCGATAGCAGCCAGGCCAAATCCGAGGTGGAAACCGCCGGTGCTCCAGCCCCAACCGGTCAGAATCGGGCCGATGAGTGCACCGGTGTTCACGCCGATGTAGAAGATGGTGAAGCCCGCGTCGCGGCGGTGGTCGTTGTCCGAGTAGAGGGAGCCGACCAGCACGGAGGCATTACTCTTCAGACCACCGGAGCCGATAGCGACCAGCAGCAGACCAATCACCACACCCGGAATGCCGGGGATGAGGGAGAGGGAGATGTGGCCCGCCATGATGCCGATAGCGGAGTAGAAGAGGGTACGCTCGGGGCCGAGGAGGCGGTCACCGAGGATGCCGCCAAGAATTGCCATGAGGTACACGACTGCACCGTACGCGCCGATAACGCCGGTGGCGAGGGCCTGGTCGAGACCCAGGCCGCCCTTGTCGGCGGTGTAGTACAGGTAGTAGATCATGATGCCCTGCATGCCGTAGAAGGAGAAGCGCTCCCACATTTCTACGGTGAACAGGTTTGCGAGCATACGCGGGTGGCCGAAGAAGGTCTTGGTTTCCTTGGGTTCGGCACCTGTGATGGTGTGAGACATGGCGGAAATCTTTTCTGTGTAAGCCTGGGGTTCTGTGTGACCCGGACAATATGTATTTAAGTCTATACCCTTGTGGGTGCATATGTATACATATTTTGTTCATATATTTCAAAGATTGAACTATCAATCAGTGCATGAAAAATCATTTCGATTTTTTCGTATGCATCATTTCCGAGTCTCACAAACCCCCAAATACCGGGCTAGATGCGCCGCACACCCCCAACGCGATAGAGTGGAACCACAATTATGCCCACCCGGCACCCCACCGTGCCGACCGGCCCGTCCTCATTCAATTCAAAGGAGAACCCCATGACTGCTGTACCCCAGATTGACCCCCGCGACGTTCCCGCAGGCGCAACCATCATCGACGTGCGTGAAGACTACGAATGGGAGGGCGGCCACGCCACCGGCGCCAAGCACATCACCCTCGGTACCATCGCTGAGCGTCTGGCTGAACTGCCCGCACCCGGCGAAGACTTCTACGTCATCTGCCACGGTGGCGGCCGTTCGAACCGCGCTGCAACCTTCCTGCGCGAGCACGGCTACGCCGCACACAACATTGCGGGCGGCACCAGCGCATGGTTCGCTGCCGGTCTGCCGATGACCAGCGAAAACGGCGAAGCACCCGCAGTCGTTCACTAAACCGCCAGTTCGCCTGCACACCATACAGCCATACAATGGAGTCCGTGACTGAAACTTCCGCGGACCGTATTTTTTCTACCTCGAACGCTCCCGCTTCTGCGTCCCCTCATGCCCTGCCGAGTATTCTGCAGAGCATCCCGTGGGATGCGCAGACGCGGGAGCTTATCGTGCGCCCGCTTCCTTTCGCGGTGAACTGCGAGGAGGCGTACCCGCTGCTGACCGGTGGTGCCGAGTATTCCTTCTGGCTGGATTCCGCGCGCGAGGAGTCGCCCATGTCGGTTGCCTCGTATGTGGGCGTGGTCCCGCCGCAGCTGTCGCCCCTGCGCGTGGATTCGGCGCGTGCGGCGGCTGAGTCTGGCGGGGAAGACCCTTTCGCCCAGTTGGAGGCGGCGCTCGCCCGCGCACCGCGCGTGCACCCGGATACCGCGGCGGCAACCGGTCTGCCCGCGGGTTTGCGTGGCGGTTACGTGGGCTATTTCGGCTATGAGGCGCGTGCCGCCATGGGCATGGAGCACGGCCACCCGGTGCCGGGCTATCTGCCGGCGTATGAGGCGCCGACCCCGGATTCTCTGTGGTTGCCGGCGGTCCGCTACCTGGTGCATGAGCATGCCCGCCCGGGGGCTGCGGCGCGTAGCTGGCTGGTGGGCGATGAGTCGTGGTGTGAGGCAGCGGAACAGCTGCTGAGCGCGGCGGGGAAGCGTGCCTCCGAGGGAACCCCCGTAAATGCCCCTGAGCTCGCCGAGCTCCTGCTCTTCCCGGCACCCGCCGCAGAAGCCTACATGGACGCCGTTCGTGCTAGTCAGCACGAAATTTACGAGGGTAACAGCTACGAGGTGTGCCTGACCGCGCAGACGGTCGCGCGCATCCCCAATCCGAGCCCGGAGCTTTTCTTTGAGCTGTACCGCCGCCAGCGCGCCCACAATTCGGCGCCGTATGCGGCGTATTTGCGGTGCGGTGATTTTTCGGTGCTTTCTTCTTCGCCGGAGCGTTTTTTGAGTGTGGATACGCACCGCAACGCGCAAACCAAGCCGATTAAGGGCACGGTACCGCGCGGCGCCACCCCGGAAGAAGATGCCGCAGCAGCGGCATGGTTGCGTACCGATGAGAAGACCCGCGCTGAGAACCTCATGATCGTGGATTTGCTACGTAATGACCTGTCCACAGTGTCTGACCCGGCGTCCGTGCGCGTGCCCGTGCTTATGGGAGTGGAGAGCTATTCGACGGTGCATCAGCTGGTGTCTACGGTCAGTTCGCGTCTGCGTGAGGGAATTTCTGCGGTGACCGCCGCGCGGGCGTGCTTCCCGGGCGGTTCGATGACGGGTGCCCCGAAGCCTTCGACCATGCAGATTATTGAGGGTCTGGAGGGTCGCGCTCGCGGCGTGTATTCGGGTGCTCTGGGCTTTGTGTCGGCGGATGGTTCGGCGAACCTGTCGATTGTGATTCGCACGCTCGTGGCGCACGATGAGGGCACGGTGACTCTTGCCGCGGGTGGCGCTATCGTGGCTGATTCCGACCCGACCGCCGAGTATGAGGAGATGCTGACGAAGCTGCGCGCCGCGTTGCCGCCGTCGGTAGGTTGCGTGGTGGAATAGCCTAGCGCTGGAATAGCACAGGGAATAGCCTGCGCCGCCTGCACGTGAGCCGCTACACTTGAACTATGACTAAGCTTTCTGAAAACCTCCCCATTGAAGAAGCCCGTGAACGCCTGCGCCAGCTGATTATGGAGCTGGCTGTGGTGCGCGGGCACGTGGTCCTCGCCTCCGGCAAGGAAGCCGACTACTACGTTGACCTGCGCCGCATCACCCTGCACCATGAGGCTTCTCGCCTGGTTGGTCAGGTCATGCTGGACCTGCTGGATAAGAACGGCATCGAGTTTGAGGCTGCTGGCGGCCTGACCATGGGTGCTGACCCGGTGGGTACCGCGATTATGCGTGCCGCTGGCGATCAGGACCGTGCGATCGACGCGTTTGTGGTGCGTAAGGCTCAGAAGTCTTACGGCATGGGTCGTCAGGTGGAGGGCCCGAGCGTTGAGGGTCGCCGCGTGGTTGCTGTTGAGGACACCTCCACGACCGGTGGTTCGGCGCTGACTGCTGTTGAGGCGCTGCGTAAGGCTGGCGCTGAGGTTGTGGCGGTTGCTGTGATTGTTGACCGTGCGACCGGCGCTAAGGAGCATGTGGAAGAGGTTGCGGGTGTCCCGTGCCTGTACGCGTACTCGAAGGATGAGCTGGGCCTGGACTAGTCTCTACTGGCTTGGACTAGGACCTCGTGAATTTTTAAGACGTTCCCGTTGCGGCGGGTGAACCCGTGCCGCTGGCTACTGTGTGTGGCTGGTGGTGCGGGTTTTTGTCTGTAAGATGGCTCTGTGGGCGCCGGAGTGGCGCTGGTTGTTGGCGTGAAGGTGGTTGTGATGGTTGAGAATCGTGAGGCGGCTGAGGCTGTACCTGCTGAGGCGGCTGTAGCTGAGGCTGTTGAGGGTACTGAGCAGGGTACTGCCCGTTTTGAGGTGGGTGTGGGCCCGTGGGAGGGTCCGTGGCCTGAGGGTGACCATTGGGATGAGGAGCTGCTGCGTGAGGGTGACCGCCGTAACGTGGTGGATAAGTACCGTTACTGGTCGATGGACGCGATTATTGCTGACCTGGATACGCGCCGCCATGATTTTCATGTGGCGATTGAGAATTGGCAGCATGACCTAAATATTGGCACGGTGGTGCGTACTGCGAATGCGATGTTGGCGAAGGAGGTCCATATTATTGGGCGTCGCCGGTGGAATCGTCGTGGTGCGATGGTGACGGATCGTTATCAGCATGTGCGTCATCATCCGACGATTGAGGATTTTGTGGCGTGGGCGCAGGCTGAGGGTCTGGAGATTATTGGTATTGATATTTTTCCGGATTCGGTGCCCCTGGAGACGTATGATCTGCCGAAGAAGTGTGTGCTGGTCTTTGGTCAGGAGGGCCCGGGCCTATCGGAGGAGTTGCATGCGGCGGCTAAGGATACTCTGTCGATTGAGCAGTTTGGGTCGACGCGTTCGATGAATGCGGCGACGGCTGCGGGTATTGCGATGCATGCGTGGGTTCGCCGCCATGTGTTTGGTCAGATCCCGTCGTAGTTTGGCGGCTGTTTATGAGGTGTTTAAAGGTTCCGGTGCGTTGTGTGCGTGTCGGAACCTTTTTATTGGGGGTTTTTATTGGGGATTGGGTGATTTTTTGTTAGAGTGGGGTGTTGAGTTTTTCACATGAATGTGGGTACCCACGGGGTTTGATGCGTTGTTTGTGGTGGGGTTGTGTGATGTTATCTGGATTTTTTATCTTGTAAATGTAGTAAATAATATTTGAATATATCTAAAGTGGGTAAATCACATATTATCACATAAGTGATTTAGGTCACTAAATAAATTGCCTAGGTGTGCTAGTGTTAATTCAAGTCACAGGGAATATGAGAATCGCACTCTCAAATTCGGTTTGGAGCATGCGATGGATTTCCTGACTTCGGCTCGCTAATGATTGCGGGTTGTGGATATGAATGACCGCGACGTCATTCTTTTGAAAGGAGATTCTGATGAGGATCTTTAATAAGTCTCTTGCTGTTGCGGCCTGTGTGGCTGCGGTGACTTTCGGGGCGGTAGCACCTCCGGCACATGCGGGTGTTACTTTCTATTCGGATGCCAATTTCCTTGGGTCCCGTATGTACACCTGGGATAACCCTCATCTGGGTTGGATGAATGACCGTGCATCTTCATTGCATTCTGATGGGTGCCGGTGGCGCTATTACGAAGACAGCCACTATAGGGGTCGCAGGTTTGATTCTTCTTCCGACCTCAACTATCTGCGGGGTCTAAGCCATGAGGGTCTCCATTGGGGCGAGACTTGGGATGACCGGATTAGCTCAGTTAGGTATGTGTATTGCTAGGTGAATGGTGGTAGAGGTACAGGATGCTTTCCTGCTTTAAGTTTTTCTTCCACTCTGAAAGGAGGGTGTGCTCTTGCATAAAAGTAGTGCATTCACAATCACTGCCCTAGCAGGCGCGCTTTTGCTGTCTTCATGCGCTCAGGGAGGTGCCTCAAATTCTGAGTATAAAGCCAAGCTCGATTACGCGAATAATTTGATTACTCTTCCCCTGGATGAGTATGACTATGACGATGCGTCAAGGGCTGTAATTAATGAGGCGGTCGCCCGTATCATGCAAGTATGTTATGTAGCTAAGGGATACTCTGATGCTGTCCCTGTGTTCTCTGATGATCAGCACAGTAATATATATGGTGCCTGGAATGTTGAATATGCCAAGAAGTATGGATATTTCAATGAAGAAAAGTCTCGAGAGCGCACGCAGGCGGCAGAGAAAATACCGGCAGAGATTAGGAAGGAATGTCGCAAGGAAAGTGCCAATCAGTTGAAAGAAATTGAATACGAGAATGACAATGACTCTTTCGCTTACCGGCTTAGACAGGAAGCCTATGCGAGTGCGAAAAGTGATCCGGAATGGAATAAAGTTCGCTCTGAATGGTGGAGCTGCCTAGAGAGCAATGGGTTAACACCACGCAAGGATGACCAGGCGTGGGGTAGTCAAGAGACGTCCAATATTGACGTAAGTTCTAAGAGTGAGGAGGAAAAAACTCAAGAAGTGATTCGCCTCGCAACTATCGAAGCGGAATGTAATCAGAAGGTTGGTATGGCTCAGCGTCTGGGTGATATTGAGGCATCCTACCAGGGGCCTCTCATTGAGAAGAACCAGGCGAAGCTTAACCAGTTGAAAGAAGAGAAAGAAAAGCATGTGGCGAGGGCGCGTGAAATTATCGCCACTAGTCAATAACACATTCTGTTTGAACTGAATAGTACAACTAATAATTGTGATGGAGGAGCCCAGTGTTTGTGGGCTCCTCCTGACTTTCCTGGTTGAAAGGAGTCGGTAACAATGAAGGAATTTGCTGCTCTGTTCGCCTGCTTTGCTCTTAAAGAGTGCTACGCGAAAAAAGGATGCGATTTTGAAATCCTAGAAACGTAGTTTGGCGGCTGTTTATGAGGTGTTTAAAGGTTCCGATGTGTTGTGTGCGCGTCGGAACCTTTTTTGTTGGGGGTTGGGGTGGCTTAAACCACGCATGGAATTGCCTAGGTGTGTTAGTGTTAATTCAAGTCACAGGGAATATGAGAATCGCACTCTCAATTTCGGTTTGGGACATGCGATGGATTTCCTGACTTCGGCTCGCTAATGATTGCGGGTTGTGGATATGAATGACCGCGACGTCATTCTTTTGAAAGGAGATTCTGATGAGGATCTTTAATAAGTCTCTTGCTGTTGCGGCCTGTGTGGCTGCGGTGACTTTCGGGGCGGTAGCACCTCCGGCACATGCGGGTGTTACTTTCTATTCGGATGCCAATTTCCTTGGG
>OAVR01000087.1_pt1 | contig 48978 bp, 40 predicted proteins | sample 1476451 | NCBI WGS metagenome assembly OAVR01 (sample SAMEA2580105, study PRJEB22360) | human gut metagenome | biome: human gut; feature: human-associated habitat; material: faeces | place: Denmark | collected 2008/2010 | reverse complement strand
TCTGGTCTATTATGACCTATACTTGCATCGCCTTGATATTTTCCATTTAAATAAACCTCAACTTTTTTAACACCTGAAGAATTTAATGCCCAACCACTTAATTTAACCTTTTTTAAACTTGAACTTACAGTTTGTCCATCTTTCAAAGTCTCTATAACTGTTATAGGTTCAGCTTTTAAATAATTGATACCTATTTCTTTATCATTTACACTACCATCATTCCCCAGTTGTCTGATTGTAATATTTAGTACCCCTGGATCCATACCAGTTAAATCTAAATCAAATATAAATCCACTTTTATTACTATCTTTATAATTTGGATATGCTTTTCCAATATCAATTCTATCATATCCTATTTTTGCATCACCTTTATATTTATTATTTACATAAACTTCTATCTTTTTGATTCCTGAAGTATTTATTGCCCATCCACTTAATCTCATAATTTTTTTATTATAAGGAAAATTAGAACCGTTAACCATATTATCTATTGCGATTTTAGGAACATTATCGGCATATACCAACCTAGGGGAAATAATACTAAATATCATAAATAATGATATTATAAAACTAATCTTTCTTTTTGTAATTTTAACCATAAATCCTCCATAACAAATTATAATTTTATTTAAATTTCTTTTTTAATAATTTATTTAAGCCCTCCAAAAATATATCATCTTTAGTAAAGTATAGAATTGAAAAATATATTGTTGCATTAACAACTATTACTAATATTATGTAAATAAACATATTATAGTTTAGCATTTTTATTAATAATGTTACTGGTATAAATATAAGTGATAAAATTAAATATTTACTTTTATCAAAACTAAATATATTATAATCTAATTTTATTCTTTTCTTAATAAAGATATATTGAGATATTACACAAATTATATTTGCAAAGATTGTAGTTATTACTGAATAATTTTCATTAAATATACCTAAATTTAATATTAATATGTTTAATATTAAATTTATAAATCCACCAAAAAATACAATTCTAACCTGCTCTTTTTCAAATCCATTTATATACATAATTTGGTTACTAAAAATAGTATCATATGCTATGGTTATTATATAAACTGAAAATAACATTAATAATTGATATGCACTTGCATATTGTTCTCCACCATAAATTAATACAATTTCCTTAGAAAGAATTATCATTCCTATTGAAGCTGGAAATAATAAAAACAAATACATTCTAGATATTTTATTTAAAAGACTTATATATTTATTTTTTTGTCCATTACCTATATAATGACTCAATCTAGGTATAGAAACGTGTATAAGACTTAAAAGAACTGCATTTATCATATAACTAATATTTTGAGCCATAGTATAAAATGCAACGCTAGATTTACTTACATATTCTCCAAGCATAACTTTATCTAATTGAGTATATAAAACATTAGCATTTGAAAGTATTACAACTAAAAGCATAGGCTTTATATGTTTTTTAATTTTAATATTTTTAAAATCAAATTTTATATATCTTTTTACATAAAAATAACTAACAATATTATTAAAAAATGTACTTAAAACTGTTAATAATACATATATTCCATAATCTTTAGAAGACTTTACTATTAAAAGTAAAACTACAACATATATTATTCTAATTATTATTGTTTTTATTGTTATAAAATCATAACTTTCTAAAGCTTCATTAACCCATTCAGTATAGAATATATTTGATATAAAATTAAATGTCAAAATTATAGAAACTATATACATAGAAGTGGTTGTAACCGTAATCCTAATATATATATAATATATTAAAGTAATCACTATATTACTTATAACAGTTATGAAAAATAAACTTGTAAATACGGATTTTAATTTATTTTTATCATTTCTTGCCTTACTAATTTCACGCAATCCATATTGATATACTCCAAAACTTGCAAATATAAAGAAGTATGCAAATATTGCTTGAGAATAATTAATAACTCCCATTAAATCAGGTCCTAATTTTCTTAAAACATAAGGACCGACTATTATAGGCACAACTAAGTTAAATATATTTAGCAAAAATTTAAATATAGCATTTTTAAAAACTGATTTTTTCATATCTTCTCCCTTATTCCAAAACTAAAGCTTTACAATTTTTCTTATCCAATTTAATAACTTTAAATATACAATAATAAAAGAAGAAATCATAAATAGAATAACATAAATATATGCTAAATTTAATTTTAAATAATAACTAATAACATAAATTATAGGAAATATTAATACAAAATTAGGATATAACGGTATATTATCTACAAACTTAGATAATATAGATTTTTTTCTTTCATTAATAATTATTTCTTTAGTATCACTATTTAAAATTTTAGTTTCATATATTGAATTAAACATTAAAATATTCCTAAAAACAAGATTTGTAACAATTATTATAAAAAATATTAACATTAGTAAAATATTATTATAAATTCCTAATTGAATCATTGAAAAACAAAAAGCTATGGTGAAAAATGGATGATTTAATATATGCGCCGTATAGTCTATCTCTTTGCCAAATAATGAATATTTCTTTTTTATTCTTGCAATTTCTCCATCGCAACAATCTAATACATACCATAAATGAATAAATACTATACCAACAATTTTAACTATAATATTAGGTGCACAAAATAAAATTGATCCTAAAATACCTGATAACATCATTAATATTGTAATCATATTAGGTGTTAAATTTGTTTTAACTAAGATTTTGGTTATAAATGGAGAAATTAAACATGCATATCTATCTACAAAAACTACATAATTATGATTTTGATATTTCTCTCTTATTTCAGAATATTTCATTTTTCCTCCTTGTTAATATAAGAATTTCTTGTTAATACAAGAAATTCTTATATTAAATAATTATATTTTTCTCACACAAAATCTGTATAATAAATATAAATAAACTAATCCATATAATGTTGTAACATCTATCATCATATTTTGAAATGACATAAAAAACCAACATCCCGCAAAAAAAGCATATGCTGATAAAAAGTATATATTACTTCTAATAGAATTATACAAATATAATCCTATTAATGCAAATATACAAATAGGAATAAATGCTAAATATCCAAAATCTAAATAGAATTCCATAAATCCAGTTCTTACTGTAGCTGCTGTTGTATAATATTGAGCTAAGCCACTAGCATATTCTATATCTTTATATCCTGGTATCAAATTATCACATTGAAACATTCCTACCAAAATAGGTCGTACAGAATAAATTCCATTGGTTCTTATATTATTTGCATCTATATATTCTATTGTTTTATTTAAGTTAGCAAAACTCATCGGAAAATATCCATAATACCATGGCATTATTCCTAATTTATCTATTGGACCATCATATTTTATATGATCTTTATATGTAACTTCACCTTGCATATGACTTCCTTCTAAGTTTTTATCAACTCTTTTATTTCCAATAACCACTCCTGATATAACAAGAAAAACAGCAACAAAAAGTAAAACAAAAAGTTTTTTCTTATTTTTAAGTAATCCCTCTAAATTATACATTACAAAAAATAAAGAAAATTGAACAAATGCCATAAATAGATTTACTCTTCCACCTCTTAATACTGGGAATAATAGTATATCTATTATAAAAAATATAAAATATTTTTTTTCTTTGAAAGTATCGAACGCAATATAATTTAAGAATATAATTACATATAATGCTCTCGTAATAAATGATATTAGTGGTGCTGAATATGTATGTATATCTATTCCTATCAAATAAGGTATAAAACTACCACTTCCTATAAAGTTTTCTATTAAAAACAATAAAATATAAACAATATTTATTAGCACATACAGACTAATCTTATTTTTAAAAAATCTAATATCTTTTAACTGTATTCGATTTTCATTTTTTAATAAATTTGAAATAGGTGATTTTGATAACAACATAATTATAATAAATATAATTATAATACTATCAACTAAAATATATGTCCCTATGTAAGGTTCACTCTCTATATATCTAGACCACTTACATAGATATAATATAAAATTTAAATTTATAGAAAAATTTATTATAGTTCCTAATCCAAAAATATTTTTCTTTTTAAAGACTTGATATATAAAAATAATATTATATATAAGTATTAAAGCAATAGTAAATATTTTCATAGTATTTCTACCTTCCTCTTATTCCATCTATATATCCTTTTATTATACTATTTCCTTTAAGAAACTCCCCCTTAAAATAACATAAAAAGACTCTCGCAATCCTACTAAAGAAATTAAATATATTAAAATATATTAACTTCTTTTTAGAAATTTTATTTGAAAACTTTCTTTTAAATTTTTCTCTATTTTTAGTAGACCAATATAAAACGAATGGTGACAATTCCCCTCCACTTGATGCACTTACTTTATGATATATTACGGATTTCGGCTGATATGCTAATTTAAACGAACTTTCAATAGCTCTTGCACAATAATCAGTATCTTCATAATACATAAAATAAGTATCATCTAATAAACCAATTTTTTCAATAACTTCTCGTTTTATCATCATAGCACACCCCGAAACAAAACTTATATATCTAATTTTTGTATCATTATTATCTTTTGTATTTAATCCATAAAATCTAGTAGTAAATCTACTCCAATCAATTTCACCACCAGCATAATTTACTATATCTCTGTCAGAATAATAGTTTATTTTACATCCAACAATACCAATATTATTATCAACTTTAAACGTGTCTACTAATTTACTTAAGAAATCTTTCTTAACTACAGTATCATTATTTAATAAAAGTACATATTTTGCACCCGAAGCAATAGCTTTATCTATACCTAAATTATTTCCACCCGCAAATCCTAAATTTTCATCACTTACAATTAATTCTTCATCTAATATTTCTTTTTTTAATTTTTCTACTGAATCATCTTGTGATGCATTATCAACTATTAATACTTTATAATTTAAATAGTCTATTTCTCGCAAACTTTTGATACATTCTATAGTATCATTACTATTTCTATAATTAACCAGTATGATATATACTAATGGTTCCATATGCTAATTACACCTACTTCTTATTAAATTGACCAATAAAATTCGTCTAATAAATTTGACAATTGAAAAAATATTGATTGATATAAACTCTAATATAGTTAACTTATTCTTTGAAGTTTTATTTTCTTTATATAAAACTTTAAAGTTTTTCAGTTCATATTTTTGCATTTCCAAAATATTTCCAGATAATCCACTTTCTCCAAAAGGATTTTTAAAGGTATTAACTAAGAAATCATTTATCATATATGCATTGTATTCTCTACATATCTTAGTAAATAAAAGAGAATCCTCCATATATTTTTGATCTTCTTTAAATAAACCACAGCTATATAAAGTTTCTTTTCGGCATAAAACACAAGGAGTTGCATAATAATGTTTATACAGCATCTTCTTAAACCCTATTTTTTCAATACTATTCTTTACAAAGTAATGTTTTTCTTTTTTCTTTCCATCGTTTATATAGAAATTACATCCTAATATATCAATGTCATTTTCTAGCATTGCTCTTATTTGAATTTCTAACTTATCTTTGACCCAAGAATCATCTGCGTCTAAAAATGCTATAAATTCTCCTTTTGATGAATTTATTCCTTTATTTCTTGCTACCGATGGTCCACAATTTTGTTGTTCTAATAAAACTATATTTAAATCGCCACATTCTTTTTTTATAAAATTTTTTACAATACTGTTAGATTTGTCTTTACTTCCATCATCTATAAGAATAATTTCTATGTTACTATAGGTTTGGTCAATTACAGATTTTAATGCTCTGACTATAGTATTTTCATTATTGTAAAATGGAATAACTACACTTATTAAAGGATTCATTTTTAGCTCCTTAATTATTGATACATATTCTCATAATATTTTTGATAATCTCCTGATGTAATATTTTCCATCCATTCTTTATTATCTAAGTACCATTTTATTGTTTTCTTTATTCCAACTTCAAAAGTTGTTTCTGGATACCATCCTAACTCTTCTTTTATTTTTGTTGGATCTATTCCGTATCTTCTATCATGACCTTTTCTATCTTCAACATACTTTATTAAGTTTTCAGTTATTTCTTCATCTACATTATCATGTAAGTATTCTATAACTGTTTTTACTATTTGAATGTTAGTTCTTTCATTATGTCCACCAACATTGTAAACTTCTCCAAGTCTTCCTCCGTTTATTACCATATCAATTGCTTTTGCATGATCTTCAACGAATAGCCAGTCTCTTATATTCATTCCATCTCCGTAAACTGGTAAATCCTTATGATTTAGGCAGTTATTTATTAGAAGTGGTATAAGTTTTTCTGGGAATTGGAATGGTCCATAGTTGTTTGAACATCTTGTTATGTTTACTGGCATTTTATATGTATCCGCATACGCCTTAACCATTAAATCTGAACTTGCTTTACTTGATGAATATGGACTATGTGGATCTAATGGTGTTGTTTCCATAAAGTATCCTGTTTCTCCTAATGAACCATAAACTTCATCTGTTGAAACATGTAGGAATTTGACTCCTTCTTTCCATCCTTCTTCTGTTTCCCATGCATTTTTAGCACAGTTAAGTAAATTTACTGTTCCTAATACATTAGTTTTAGCAAATACTTCTGGCTCTCTTATACTTCTATCAACATGTGATTCTGCTGCAAAGTGAGCTACACAGTCTATTTCATATTTTTCAAATAAACTTGAAACTAATTCTTTATCACATATATCTCCTTGAACAAATATATGTCTTTCATCATTTTCTATTGATTTTAAGTTTTCTAAGTTTCCTGCATAAGTTAATTTATCTAAGTTTATTATTTTTATATCTTCGTATTTGTTTAACATATATAATACAAAGTTAGATCCTATAAATCCTGCTCCACCTGTAACTAAGTAAGTTTTCATTTAATTCTCCTCCTGACACGCTTTAACCCTAGTGTTTAAGTACATTAAGATTAAATTCTAAATCATAATTTCTAAATTTTAATATTCTTTCATAATCTTCTATATAGTCAACCTCAGCCCAAAACTTACCATCTACATCTTTAACATAAATATTATGTTTTTTACTTAGCCTATATAGTGCATTTTCCCACCATAACGAATGATTTTGATTTTCAATCATAAATTCTAAGCTCTCTTTGAACTCATTTATAAAATCTTTGTTTATTTTAGCAATTCCAACATATTCACCTGTTATATCAGAACCTTCTAACTCTTTTCCATATTTTTTAAGAATATTATTTTCATATAAAAATTTATAATCTGCTTCTTCTTTTCTAGTATTATCTGCAAATAATACTGGACTCAAAGTTTCTTTAATAACATCTTCTAATAATGCTTTTTCAGCATAAACATCACCATTCATTATTATTATATCATCATTTTCTTCTATAAAATCTTTAGCAAACCATGCTGATGCTACACTATTCGTTACATCATAAAAAGGATTATAATAAAATTTAACATTATAATCTTTTAATGTTTTTCTTATTTCATTTTGATTATATCCTACTATTATTGCAATATCTTTTATTCCCATACTATCTAATTTTTCTATAGTATTTTCTATAAGTGAAATTCCACCTATATCAACAGTACATTTAGGACGTCCAGATAAATATCGACTTATTCTAGTACCTCTTCCAGCAGCTAATATTAACGCCTTCATTAAAACATCCCCTTTTCATGCATATCTTTTAATGCATTTATTAATACATCATTTTTCTCGATACTTAAATTTCCAATATGACCAACTCTAAATATTTTATCTCTTAAATCTCCACCATTAGGACAAATAAATATGTTATAATTATCTTTTAGATATTCAAATATATCATGTGCTTTCATTTTTCCAATAGGTTTAATTGCTGTTACTGCATTAGATGGTCTTAAATTCACTATTTCAAAAGGTAATTCAACTATTTTTTTTCTAAAATCCTCAGCTAAAATTCTAGTATTCTCCTCAAAATTTTCAATTCCTAATAAGTCTATTGATTTCAATCTAGCATTTAGTTGCAATAATATACTTACTGCAGGTGTAAATGGAGTTTGACCCCTTTCTCCATTTTTTAAATAATTATTAATATTAAAGTACATGCTTTTAACCTTAATATTATTCATCTTATTCATAGCTTTTTGATTTAAAATAATTATTGATATTCCTGGCGGCAATGCTAATGCCTTTTGAGAAGCTGTTATCAATACATCAATATCTTTTTCTCTCATATTTAATTTATCAGCTAAAAATGAACTAATGGCATCCACAATAAGTATACAATCCTTTTTTTTACAAAATCTACTTATCATATCTATATCATATAACATACCGGTTGATGTTTCGTGAATATTTACTAATAGTGCTGTAATTTTTTTATCACTATACTTATTTAAATGTTCTTCTGTTAATATTTCTCCGTGCTTTAACTTAATGTCTATATGTGAAATTTCATGGATATCGCATATTTCTGAAAATCTATTTCCAAAACTTCCTCCATTTATAACTAAAACTAAATCATTTCTATCTAAAGTATTCATAACTGTAGCTTCCATAGCTCCAGTTCCTGATGCTGTTAAAAATATTGCTCTTGCATTATTTTCTGCCCTCACAAGTTTTTTAATTAAATCTTCATTTTCTAACATAATTTTTGAAAACTCATTTGTCCTAAAATACGGAATTTGTTCTTGTCCAATCTTTAATATTTCATCTTCCATAAGTACTGGTCCTACAGAAAAATTAAGAAAATCTTTATTCACAAATATCACCTCCACAAATTCTATTTATTAACAAAAAAGCTTTTTAAAGCTTCCTTCCAATCTCTCATTTCATCACCAATTGTACATCTAAGCATCATATTATCTAATGATGAATATTCTGGTCTTTTAGCTGGTGTTTTATATTCTTCTGAAGTACATGGATTAACAATGCACTTATTGCCAGCTAACTCCATTATTTCTTTAGCAAAATCATACCAAGTACATTCCCCTTTTCCTGTACAATGATATATTCCGTATTCTTCTGTTTCTATAAGCTTTAATATATGATATGCTAAATCATTTGCGTGAGTTGGATTTCCTTTTTGATCATTAACTACATTTAATGATTCTTTTTCTTTTCCAAGTCTCATCATTGTGTAAACAAAGTTATGTCCAACATATCCATATAACCAAGCAGTTCTAACTATATAATATTTTGAACAAAACTCTTTAACATAATTTTCACCTAAAAGTTTTGTTTTTCCATAAACACTATAAGGTGCAGTTAAATCAAACTCAGTTAATGGTTTTTCACCAAAACCACTAAATACATAATCTGTTGAAACTTGAACTAATTTAGCTCCAATTTCTTCACAAACCATAGCTAAATTTCTTGCTCCTAAAGAATTAACTTTAAATGCAAAATCTTCATTACTTTCACATCCGTCAACATTTGTTGCCGCTGCACAGTTTATTACTACATCTGGTTTTTCTTCATTAAGTACATTTTTTACATTTTCTAAGCTAGTTATATCTAATTTATCAACATCTAAAGCAATAACTTCTGAGTTTTTTATATTTTCACTAACTGAACCTATTTCTGCTTTTCCACTTTTTATTATTGATTGAAGTTCATTTCCTAATTGTCCATTTGAACCTGTTATTAATATTTTCATAGACTTCCTCCTATTAACCTTCATATACAAAAGGAATATCTAATTCTTTTAAAGTTTTTTGTTTCTTATCTTTTTCTGATAATATTATTTCTTCTATTCCTTCTAAAGGCCATTCTACATTAACATCTTTGTCATTCCAAAGAAGTCCACTATCATATTCTGGTGCATAAAAATCTGTACATTTATAGTTAAATACAGCTTCATCAGATAAAACTACAAATCCGTGAGCAAATCCTTCTGGTACATAGAATTGTCTCTTATTTTCTGCACTTAAATGAACACCTTCCCATTGTCCAAATGTAGGTGATCCTTTTCTTAAATCTACAGCTACATCCCAAACTTCTCCTTGAGTTACTCTAACAAGCTTTCCTTGAGTATGTTTAGTTTGGAAATGTAATCCTCTTAAAACACCTTTTTTAGATTTTGATTCATTATCTTGAACAAATTTCATAGTAAGTCCAGCTTCCTCAAAAGCTTTTTGACTATATGTTTCCATGAAATATCCTCTTTCATCTCCAAAAACTTTAGGTTCTATAATATATAGATCTTTTATTTTTGTTTCTATAAATTTAAAGTTACCCATGGTTATCCCTCCTTAGTTTTCTGTAGCAGCAATCTCTTCTAAAGCCTTTTTACTTTCAATCTCTTCAACTATATCAACTAAATATTTTCCATATCCAGTCTTCATTAAAGGCTTAGCTAAGTTTATAACTTGTCCAGCTGTTATCCATCCTTTTCTGTATGCAATTTCTTCTAAACAAGCTATATATGTACCTTGCGTATTTTGAACAGCTTCAACAAAGTTAGATGCTTGTAACATTGAAGCATGAGTTCCTGTATCTAACCAAGCCATTCCCCTACCAAATAGATTAACTTTTAAAGTTCCTTCTTCCATGTATAATCTATTTAAATCTGTTATTTCTAATTCTCCTCTTGCAGATGGCTTTAATCCTTTTGCCTTTTCTACTACTGTATTATCATAGAAATAAAGTCCTGGAACTGCATACTTTGATTTTGGATGTTCTGGTTTTTCCTCTAAAGAAATTACCTTTCCATTCTCATCAAATTCTACTACTCCAAAGGCTTTAGGATCTTGAACATAATATCCAAATACCATAGCACCCTTTTCTAAAGCAGCTGCTTCCTTTAAATTGCTTGAGAAGTTTTGTCCATAGAATATATTATCTCCTAGAATCATAGCTACATTGTCATCTCCTATGAATTCTTCTCCAATTATGAATGCTTCTGCAAGTCCGTTTGGTGCTTCTTGAACTTTATATTCTATATTTAAACCTAATTCACTTCCATCTTTAAATAATTCTTTAAAATTAGGTAAATCTCTTTCTGTTGATATTATTAATATATCTCTTATTCCAGCTAACATTAATACTGACATTGGATAATATATCATTGGCTTATCATATATTGGTACCATTTGCTTTGACATTGCCTTTGTTACTGGATATAATCTTGTACCACTTCCCCCTGCTAATACTATACCTTTCATACATTAATTCCTCCATGTTAATTGATAAAATTTATTCTCTTAAATTAATTGTCTAAATATTATATATCTTTTTACTCATTGAAGAAGCCATAACAAAACTTCTAGGTAAACTTTCATATTTCTTTCCTAAGAAGCTCCCAATAAATCGAGCTCCAAAATTAGGCAATATATTTAATGTAACCTTAAAGTTTTTATCTTCTAATGATCTTTTTAATACATGAATAGCTAAATCTTTACCACTCTTATTTCCTTTATAATTTAGAAACTGTGAATTTTGTCTAAAGAAAACTCCAGTATCAAAGTATCTTTCATACAATGACTTAAGAGTAAATACATGAGAATGATAAACCTCAGAATCTGAGCAATACTTTATTCTATATCCAGCTTGTATAAGCTTTTCAGCAAAATACATATCTTCATTTATTAAAAGTCTTTTATTGTCATATCCATTTAACTCTTTATATACACTTGTTTTAACAGCTGATGATGCATCTGAATAGAAAAATGTTAATAATCCATATTTATTAATATCCTTTTTAGAAACCACTCTTGATTCTTCAGGATAATTCTTTTCTCTTATATATTTTTCTATAGTATTATTAGTACAAAGTTGTCTACTAAAAGAAGCTTCACACTCCCCATCTATAATAGGTTGCACTAAATTTTTAAGCCAAAAGTTATTCTTCATCATTACATCTTGTGATATGAAAACTATAATATCTCCTGTTGACTTAAAAGCCATCATCTCCCTAGTTTTTGAATGTGAAAAATCCTTTGGTTCTATAAGTGTGTATTGTAAGTTCATATTTTTTAATATTTCTTCTGTTTTATCCTTACATCTAGTTAAAACATAGGAAACTTCAACTTCCGCATCCTTTGGTTTTTCTTGTTCTAATATTTTATTGTGTAAATTCATTATATAATTTTCAGCATTATACAATGGACAAATTATAGATATCTTCATCTATACAGCTCCTTCTTTTTTTATAACTGATATCACCGTCTTAAATATTATCTTAATATCAAGCCATAAAGATCTATTATCTATATAGTACATATCCATTTGTACTCTTTCTTCATATGTTGTGTCACTTCTTCCATTTGCTTGCCAATAGCCAGTTAATCCTGGTGTAACACTAAAAAGCTTGTCTGCATATTCTCCATACTTTTCAACTTCTTTATCTACTATTGGTCTTGGGCCAACGATACTCATATCTCCCTTAATAATATTTATTAATTGAGGTAATTCATCTAAGCTTGTCTTTCTTAAAAAAGCTCCACATTTTGTTATTCTTGGATCATTATCTAATTTGAAATTCTTTTCAAATTCAGCTTTTTGCTCTGGTGTAAAATTGTCAAATACTTCTTTTGCATTAGAAACCATAGATCTAAACTTATAAACATCTATATACTTTCTATCTTTACCAATTCTTTTATGCCCAAAAAATGCTGGTCCTTTAGAATCAACCTTCACCCATATATATAAAATTAAAAATATTGGTGAAAATAATATTAACGCAATTAACGAACATATTAAGTCAAAGCATCTTTTTACAACATTGTAAAATAGATAACTTTTTCCCTCACTACACTCTGATTTAATTGGAATATCATTTATATTTTGCATAAAATCCTCCTTAACTTTCATCATTTATATTAAAATCTATAAAACAAATTTTTCAAAAACAAAGGCTACGCCATCTTCCTCATTACTTTTTGTAATAAAGTCAGCTTTTTCTTTTACTTCTTCAAAAGCATTTCCCATGGCAACTCCAAGCCCTGCATACTCTATCATATGAAGATCATTTCCAGCATCTCCAATTGCTATAACTTCTTCCCTTTTTATTCCTAAGCTTTCAGCTAGTGATTTAACCCCTTCTCCTTTATTACAAGTCTTACTTAAAAACTCTAAAAAATAAGGAGCACTTCTTACTACAGTATATTTTTCATATACTTCTTCTGGTAACTTCTCAATTCCTTCTTCTAGAACTTCTGGTTCATCAATCATCATTATCTTTATTATTTCTTCATCTTCTTTGATGTCATTATAATCAGCTTCACAAACTTCTATTCCGTTTATTCTACCTTCTAATTCTGTATATTTATTCATTTTAGGAGTTACACAACCAAAATTAGAAAAGGCATGTATATTAACTCCAATATTTTTGCTTATTTCATATAAATATTTTAAATCACTACCTTTTAAAGTATCTCTACAAATTACTCTATCAGGTCCAACTTCCTTAACTATAGCTCCATTAAAAGTTAAAACATACTCATCATCATGACATAAGTCTAATTCTTCTAAATATCTTTTAACTCCATCTACTGGTCTTCCTGTGGCTAAAACTACTTTTACATTTTTTTCTCTAGCTTTCTTTATAGCTTCCTTAGTTTTTTCAGATACAGTTTTGTCTTCTTTCAATAAAGTTCCATCCATATCTATAGCTACTAATTTATACATTAATTCACCTCTTAAACTTTATTTACAAATATATGTTAAATTTTTCTTTATTTTATACTAGGTAATTATATCAAAATTATTATACTATTTCATTATTTTTTGACATATACATTTAAGATTATATCATATGATTGTTTTTTTTCAAATTATTGCAAATAAATTGTAATAATTTGTTTGTATTATTAATATATTATAAAGTTTTTTTATTAATTATTTTAAGGAATTTAAAAGATTGAAATCCTTCTCTCATGTTGATATAATGAACTTTGTCATTTATTAGAGCTTTCGATTTAATTGATATAATAGATTTGACTAAAAATACATTAAATATAAATTATTTTACTATTTTCAAAATTATTATAAATACATAATTTAATGGGGGTTTAATATGCCAGTTAGAATTGCAATACTTGGTGGTCCAAGATGTGGAAAAACGACTTTAATACAACAACTTTATGTTGAGTTTAAAATTAGGGGCTTAGATGTTGGAGCTGCAACTGAATATAGTACAGAATATCTTAAAGAAAAAGGTATGATAGAAACTATTTCTGAACAATACGGCATTTATTTAGGACAACTTCGTTTAGAAGAGTCATTAAATCAATTTGATTATGCTTTAACAGATTATGCAACTTTTGTACCATATATATACGGAAGATTTATGCTTGGAAATAAAAAAAGAACTGAAAAAGAAATTGAAATACTAAAAGATCTTTACCATTTAGCTCTTAAGGATCTTCAAAAGTATGATCATATATTCTTTGTTCCAAGAGAATTTGGTTATACTCAAGATGGTGTTAGATGGCAAGATGAATCAACCGCCTCTGCCGTTGATAATGCATTGAAGCAATTCTTAGATAGCGAAAATGTTAAATATACGACTATAGAAGGTTCAACTAAAGATAGAGCTAGACAAATACTATCTATTGTTGGATTAGATAATAAAGATGTATTGCCTGCTATGAGAGAACTTAAAAAGAAAAATTCAAAATAAAGTATATAAAATAGGTCATATTAAAGGTTAAGAATATGACCTATTTTTTTACTTAAAAGTATTTATTAATTTGATAGTTATTTTATGATATAATAGTCTAGGCTATTTAAGAGATAAAACAATTATTTTCTTAATCTTTCATATTTATATATATTAATGAAGGAAAATAGTTAATATTTTAATATACATAAAAAAATTAAGGAGGAAATTAGATTGAGCGATTTAATTAAGGAAATAGAGAAAAGAAGAACCTTTGCCATCATATCTCACCCTGATGCTGGTAAAACTACTCTTACTGAAAAATTCTTACTTTATGGAGGAGCTATTAGAATGGCTGGTTCTGTAAAGGCTAGAAAAGCTGCTACACACGCAGTTTCTGACTGGATGGAAATAGAAAAGCAAAGAGGTATCTCTGTTACTTCATCTGTTATGCAATTTAACTATGGTGGATATTGTATAAACATACTTGATACTCCTGGTCACCAAGACTTCTCAGAAGATACATATAGAACACTTATGGCTGCCGACTCAGCTGTTATGGTTATAGATGGAGCTAAAGGGGTTGAGGATCAAACAAGAAAACTATTCCAAGTTGCTTCATTAAGAGAAATTCCTATATTTACTTTTGTAAACAAAATGGATAGAGAAACTAGAGATCCATTCCAACTTCTAGAAGATATTGAAAGTGAACTTGGAATAAAATCTTATCCAATGAATTGGCCAATAGGATGTGGAAGTCACTTTAAAGGTGTTTACGATAGAGCTACAAACACAATACACTTATTTGATGGTGGAAACCATGGACAAAGTGAAGTTTCAACTATAACTGGTGACTTAGAAGATCCTAAATTTAAAGAACTTCTAGGAGAAGATTTACATAATAAGTTAATGGAAGATGTTGAACTATTAGATATAGCTGGTGACGAATTTGATTTAGAGAAAGTTAGAAAAGGAGAATTAACTCCTGTATTCTTTGGATCAGCTCTTACAAACTTTGGAGTTGAGCCATTTTTAAATGACTTCTTAAAACTAACTACTTCTCCACTTCCAAGAAATTCATCAATTGGTGAAATAGATCCTATGACTGAACCATTTTCAGCTTTCGTATTTAAAATACAAGCTAACATGAATAAAGCTCATAGAGATAGACTTGCTTTCATGAGAATATGTTCTGGTAAATTTGAAAAAGGAAAAGATGTTTTCCACGTTCAAGGTGGTAAGAAGGTTAAACTTGCTCAACCTCAACAATTCTTAGCTCAAGATAGAGAGGTTGTTGAAGAAGCTTACGCTGGAGATATCATAGGGGTATTTGACCCAGGTATATTCTCAATAGGAGATACTTTATGTTTAAATCCTAAGAAATTCAAATTTGAAGGTATTCCTACATTTGCTCCTGAACACTTTGCTAGAGTTAAACCTGTAGATACTATGAAAAGAAAACAATTCATAAAAGGTGTTACTCAAATAGCTCAAGAAGGTGCTATTCAAGTATTTAAAGAATTACACATCGGTATGGAAGAAATCATAGTTGGTGTTGTTGGTGTTCTTCAATTTGAAGTTTTAGAATATAGATTAAAAAATGAATACAATGTTGATATAAAAATGGAAAGACTTCCATTTAGATATGTTAGATGGATTGAAAATGATAATATAGATGTAGATTCACTAAACTTAACTTCTGATACAAAGAAAGTTAAAGACTTTAAAGATAGAAATCTACTTATATTCCAAAATGACTGGGGTATTTCATGGGCTATAGATCACAACCCTGGAATAATACTTTCAGGTGTTGGTAAATCTAACGACTAATACATTATTTTAAAGAAAACACATGATTTTAAGAAAACTCTTAAAGAATCATGTGTTTTTTTACATTTAACAAGTTAACACTTAGTTCATATTTAAACTAAATATGTGCTATGATAAATTTATAGCAAAATTACTTTAAATTAAATAATATCTTGTATCTTAAGTGAAATTTAATTTAAAGCAATTCTAAAAAACTTAATGAAATTATTAATTTTTTATTAACTAAGTTAATTAAAGTGGTAAAAGAAAGAAGGGAATATATGAAAGATAATATATTGAAAAAAATTAAACTTAATAAACCACTTAGCTTTTTTATTTTAATACTATGGTGTGCAGTTGTAGCATTTTTATTTTTAACTGCTCCTTCCCTATCAAAGCTAGTTAGTGAAAAAGGAGGAATTCAATTACCTGATGATTATTCTTCTAAAATTTCAGATATCCTCCAATCAGATAATAAATTTAATAGTAACGATAGCTATATAGCTGTTTTTCACTCGAGTAATAAATTAACAGATGAAAATCTAAAAAATATAAAAGATACTATTGATAGATTAAAATCAAAAGAAAATAGTGATTATATTCAAAGTATAAATGATAGTTTTGATACTCCTCAACTAAAAAATCAACTTAACTCTGAAAATGGTAAAACTATTATAGCCTTAATGACAATAAATCCAAAGGCTTCATCTGTAAGTACAATAGAAAAAACTTTAAATGATGAATTAAAAACTCCTGGGGTTGAAACCTATGTTACAGGGCAAAGTCTTATAGAGAATGATGTTAATGTTGCTGCACAAAAAGGATTAAACAAAACTCAAACAATAACTGTAATATTTATATTCATAGTACTTATATTATTATTTAAATCAGTAGTTACTCCATTTATTCCTTTACTTACTGTAGGAATAAGTTATTTAGGAGCTCAATCTGTTGTTGGGATTTTAGCAGATAAATTTAATTTTCCTCTTTCAAACTACACTCAAATATTTATGATTTGTATAATGTTCGGTATTGGAACTGATTACTCTATTCTTCTACTTAATGGATTTAAAGAGGAATTAGCTAATGGAAATAATAGACTTGATTCTGTAAAAATAACCTTTAAAACTGCTGGTAAAACAGTTTTATCTAGTGCTACTCCAGTATTTGTTGTTTTTGCATCCTTAAATTTTATTGGATTTAATTTATATAGAAGTGCCGTAGCTGTAGCAATTGGTATATTATTTTTAATTGCAGCCTTATTTACAATTTTCCCAGCAATAATGATTATATTAGGAAAGAATATTTTCTGGCCTGTTAAAGGAACCTTTAAAGCAGAAGAAAATAGACTTTGGGCTAAGTTAGCTAATAAAGCATTTAGTAAACCAATTCCTATACTTGGAGCTATATTCACCATACTTTTACTTCCTATTTTATTTAATAACTTTCATCAATCATTTAACAATTTAAATGAAATTGGTGATACTTACTCTGCTAAAGAAGGATTTAATATAATAGCAGATGACTTTGGTATAGGACAAGCATCTCCTGTTTCAATATACATAGAAAATGATGATGATATGAGAAAGCCTGAATATGTAGCCTTAATAGAAAAACTTTCTAATAATCTACAAAATTCTAGTAGCGATATAAAATCAGTATTAAGTGTTACTAGACCAACAGGAATTCGTCTTGATGAAATCTATGTAAATGACCAAGCTGGTCAAGTTTCACAAGGTATAGATAAGGCAAATAATGGCTTAAACAAAATAAATGATGGATTAAATGATGCTAGTAAAAAAATAGATTCATCAAAAAGCAAGTTAAAAGGAGCTGAAGAAGGTACAGCTAAGCTTCAAGAAGGTACTAAAAAAACTGAAACTGGAGTTTCTGAGCTTCAAAGTGCTCTTAATAAACTTGTGGAAAGTATTCGTGAAGAACATAATGGAGCTACAGAATTAAAAGATTCCATAGACGGTGCCTTAGATAAAGTTAATTCTTTAAAACTAAGTAAATCTCAACTTGAAGAAGATTACAATGCCATAGTTAATTCGGCTAATGATGTTCTTGATAATTTAAACAAAATTGGTTCCTTAACAGGTAATTCAAATTCAGTTAATGTAGATACTAGCAAACTTAAAGAATCTCTTTCATCATTAAACTCTCATTTAAGTGAATATTCAAAATCACATCCAGAGGTTTTAAATGATGAAAATTTCAAAAAATTCTCTGATGATATTAATAATTTAAATAATAACTCTAATAATTTACAAGGAACTTTTAATAATACTCCAGAGATTAAAGCAATTAATGAAAGCATAGGTGCATTAAAAGTTCTAATAAATAATTTAAATACTAAAAAAGATACTGTAATAAATGATTTAGATAAATTTAATTCTGGAATTTCTGAAATTGAAAATGGATTAAATGCTTTAGATAGTGGTCTTGGCAAATCCTTAGCAGGTGGAGAAGAAATTTCATCTAAAGTTCCTGAAATTTCAAATGCCTTAAATCAAATAGCTAATGGTCAATCTCAAATTCAAGATGGTTTCAAAGAATTTTCTAGCCAAATAAATGAATTATCTAATGGACTTGAGGCTGGTTCTAATGGATTAACTGAAATTCAGAATGGACTTAAGTATGCTAACGGATTTATAAATGATTGGTCAAATCTATCTTATAATCTTTCAGGAATTTGTGTACCAATTGAGGTATTTAGTAATGATGAATTTAAAAAATCACTAAATCAATATATGAGTTCAGATGGTAAATTAGCAGTAATAAATGTAATTACTACAAAGAATCCTTATTCCAATGAAGCAGTTAATGAAATTCCCAAGCTTCAATCCCTTGTTAAAGATGGAGTTAAAGGAACTAAGTTAGAAAACGCTAATATAGGTATTGGTGGAATGGCTAGTACAACCTATGAAACTAAGAGAATGGCTGATTCTGATTATGATAAAGCTTTAATATTTGTAATAGTTGGAGTATTTATTACCTTAATTATTATATTGAGATCTTTAACAATGCCAATTTACTTAATGATTTCTTTATTACTAACTTATTTTACTTCAATAAGTGTAATACAATTTGTTGTTACTAAAATTATGGGATATCCAGGTATATCATGGATAACATCATTCTTTGGCTTTGTAGTTTTAATGGCTTTAGGTATAGATTACTCAATATTTATAATGACAAGATTTAACCAAGATCTTAATGGTTCCATAAAAGATCGTATAATAAGGACAATGAAAAGCATGGGTGGAGTAATAATATCTGCCGTAATAATCCTTAGTGGTACCTTTGCAGCCTTACTTCCATCTGGAGTATTATCATTAATTGAAATTTCCATGGTAGTTCTAACAGGCATACTTTTATATGTTGTATTTGTTCTTCCTCTATTTATTCCAGCAATGGTAAAAATATTTGGAAAGGCAAATTGGTGGCCATTTAAACCAGCTTTATCAAAAGAGGATAAAAGTTTAGATGATTCCACTACTATTGTTACAACAGTGGTCACAACCACTACCACAACTACCACTACAACTAGCAAAGGTTCTTCTACCATAACAAAAAAAGAATCCAAAACAACTACAACCAAGGAATAAAATAAATAATATAGAGAAATTTATAGAAAAATTCTACTTTACAAAATAAATTTTCATGAAAATAAAGAGGCTAAAATCCTAAATTTTACGATTTTAGTCTCTCTTTATTTAAGAAAATATTTTTAAAATACTAAATAAAAAACTTAACTTTTCATTTAATCTTATATAAAATTAATATATTCTGTATTATGAAAATATGGTCAAATTAATCTAATACAAACTTTTCTATAGCCTTAGCTACTCCATCATTTTCATTTGTATCTGTTATGTAATCAGCTTTTTCTTTTAAAAATTCTTCTGCATTTCCCATAGCTACTCCTAATCCTGCAAATTCTATCATACTAAGATCATTTTCACTATCTCCTAAACACATAATCTCTTCCCTGTTTATATTTAATATATCAGCTAAAACTTTTACGGCACGTCCTTTTGAAGTTCCTTTATTCATTACTTCAAAGTTATTTGGTGAAGAACTTACAACTTCTAAATCTTCATATTTTTTCAACTCTTCTTTTGCCTTAAATAAATCTTCAAGCTTATTACTATCATTTTCTATACAAATAGCCTTAAGTATATGTTTCCCATGAGTTTTAAAAGCTTCTCTAAAATCTACTCCTTCTGAGAACATTACCTTTTCATTTGATTCTCCCATCATTCTATTCATAACCTTATAGCCATGCTCTTCTGGAACAATCTTTTCAGAAATTACAGTGTTTGGTGTATTAAAATAGGCCATATTAATATCATATTTTTTTATGACATTATATATTCTATCTAGTTGATCCTCATTTAAAACAGATTCATATATTATTTTATCTTCGTCTTTTTCTCTTATAAAAGCACCGTTACATGATATTATAGGTGCTTTAACTCCTATAAGTCCTGCATAATATTTAGCTGATGCAAATAATCTCCCTGTTGTCACAGCTACCTTTACGCCTCTCTCTGTAGCTTTTCTTATAGCCTCTTTATTTCTTTCACTAATTTCATGTTTATTATTTAATAATGTTCCATCCATATCTATACATATTAATTTATATGACATAATTAAAATCTCCCTTCAAACTACCAACTATGTATTTTCTATTTTTTCTTCTTATTATACCATCCTAAAGTATAGTATTTCTTTTTTCAACTTTATTAATTCCACTTTAAATAAATATAAGCTACTTAAAACTTATTAATAATAGTTTTAGCAAAATAACACATAGGTTTCCTAAAACTATACTAATTACCAAGCAAAATCTAATTTTAACTTAATAACTAAATTTATTTTGGGGAAAATAAATTTAAGCTAAAAATTTAGATATTAAAATTCTAATTTATAGCTATATTAATAATTTTTTTTTTATTAATGATTTAATTTATCTAGTTTAAATTAAATCATTAATCTAAAACAAAACTCAAAATTAAAATTTGAAAGGGGAAATAAATATGAGTAAAAAATATCCTCCAAGAGATAGAGACTTTTATAGTCCAGAAAAACATGATTTAGTTTCTTATTCTAAAACTGGTAAGACTTATACTAAACTACCAAATCCATTAGAAGATGACATAGTTTGTAACAATATATCCTATAATGAATTTGACTATATAGAAGGCGATATGCTAGACGACGATGATATTTAAATATAAAAAATGGGATGTAAATTTCTACATCCCACTTTTGTTATAATTAATAAAAATTATATTAACTAAATATATTGAAAATTATTAATAGACTAAATTCTAAAGAATTCAGTGAATGATTTTATACAATCAAAATGATCTTTAACAGCACCAAACTCTCTTATTGAATGCATTGCTAATATTGGAGTTCCCATGTCAACTGATCTTATTGGTAAATGAGTTGATGATATTGGTCCTATAGTTGAACCACCTCTCATATCTGATCTATTAACAAACTTTTGAACATTAACTCCTGCATTTCTACATATCATTTCATAAACAGCTGATGAATCACTATCACTTGTATAACTTTGTGATGCTGCTATTTTTATTACAGGTCCTTTTCCTAAAACAGGTCTAACTACAGGATCGTGTTTTTCTCCTAAATTTGGATGAACAGCATGAGCTAAATCTGCTGAAATCATAAATGATTCTGATAATGCTCTTAAGAAATCCTCTCTATCTTTACCTAAAGCTAGGACTATTCTTTCTAATATTGTTTTTAATAAATCTGAATCTCCACCTTGTTTAGTAGCACTTCCAACCTCTTCATTATCAAAACATACCATTACATTAGTAGCTTGTGATACATCAGCATCCATTAATGCTTTAATACCTGCATGAACCATTGATAAATCATCTAATCTTCCTGAAGATATAAACTCTTCATTTAATCCCATTAAGCAACCTTTTTCATATTCATATGGATATAATTCAAAATCAAGAATATCCTCTTTTTCACAATATAATTCTTTTGCTAAAAGTTCAACTAAATAATTACCTTTTTCTAAAGTTTCATTAACAAGTGATAATAAAGGTAATGTATCCTTTTGTCTATTTATTTTATATCCCTCATTAACTTCTCTATTCATATGAATAGCTAAGTTTGGAATTATAAGTATAGGTCTATTTATATTAACTATCTTATTTACTGGTTTTAATGGATTTTTACTTACTAATGATACTCTTCCTGCTAAAGCTAGTGGTCTATCAAACCAAGTATTTAGTATTGGTCCTCCGTAAACCTCTGTATTTAATTTTACATAAGTATTTTCAACTGTAATCTCTGGATTTGGTTTTATTCTAAATCCTGGTGAATCAGTATGAGCCCCAATTATTTTAAATCCATTTTCAGCAATATCACCTTTACCAACTCTAAAAGCAATTAAAGCTGAATCATTTTTAGTTACAAAATATTTTCCTTCAACTTCTAGATTCCATCTATCAGCCTCTTTTAATTCTTTAAAGCCTTCAAATTCTAAAGTGTCCTTAACATTCTTTACTGCATGAAAAGCTGTTGGACTTTCATATAAAAAATTAATTAATTCATTTGCAATAACTTTTTCCATATGTATCTCACCTTTCTGTATAAAATAGATACTTTTAATTATACTTTACCACAAAATCCATAATTAACAAAATCTTAAAGTTATCCAAAAAGTACTTCCTTTATTCAAAAATTTACACTATTTAAATATATTCACAACTAATTAAACCTTAATGTAATCTTTACTTACATATCCATTTTTAGTACCTGTGCTAGCATTAAATTGAACCTTATACCAACCATTTTCCTCTCCTAAAATTTTAACTTTATCTCCTGATAATAAGTATCCAATAACTTGATATCCAGTTCCTGGACCTGTTCTAACATTTAGATTTGTACTTACCCCATATACAGTTCCTTCTTTAATTCCACTCTCATTTCCATTGTTAGACCCTTCATTGACTAAAGTTATATATGACTTTGAAGCATATCCAACTTTACCATTAAATTTTATTTCATACCATCCATCTACTTCTTTAATTATTTCTACCTCATCATTATTACGTAAAGTTCCTATTACTCCGTAATTGCTTCCTGGGCCACTTCTCATATTTAAAGAGCTATTTACTTTTACTACTCCTTTTTTATTTACTGATACAGATGGTTTTTCTGGTTCTGATGGTTTCTCTTCACTTGATTCGTTATCTACTAATTTTATGTATTGGCTTGATACATATCCACTTTTTCCATTAAACTTTATTTCATACCATCCATCAACTTCCTTGATGATTTCTACCTCATCATTATTGCGTAAAGTTCCTATTACTCCGTAATTACTTCCTGGGCCACTTCTCATATTTAAAGAGCTATTTACTTTTACTATCCCTTTCTTATTTACTGATACAGATGGTTTTTCTGGTTCTGATGGTTTATCTTCACTTGATTCGTTATCTACTAATTTTATGTATTGGCTTGATACATATCCAGCCTTACCATTAAATTTTATTTCATACCATCCATCAACTTCCTTGATGATTTCTACCTCATCATTATTGCGTAAAGTTCCTATTACTCCGTAATTGCTTCCTGGGCCACTTCTCATATTTAAAGAGCTATTTACTTTTACTACTCCTTTTTTATTTACTGATACAGATGGTTTTTCCGGTTCAATATCCCCATTAGTTTCTTCGTCCTCAGGATTCTCATTAATTATTGATATATAATCCTTACTTACATATCCATACTTCTTTTTAGCTCCATCTATATAATCAATTTTGTACCATCCATTTAATTCTTCATATATTCCTACCACTTGATTTCTATTTAATTTGTGAACTATTCTTCCTGAAGTGCTTGGACTCTCTCTTACATTAAGAACAGAAGCATTAGTAACTTTACCTTGCATTTTAGGCTTTAACCCGTCATCTTCTAAGCTTCCATCTCCACCAGAAATTCTATCTTTAAAATAAGGCCATAAACTTGGTCTATCTTCAATCATCATCCTTGAGCATGTTTTTCCACTTGCATCTCTATGCATAACAACGTTTTCTGCTGGTATATTGTATTTATTCATTAGATATTTAGTTAATTCAATTCCATTTTCTAAAGTTTTATCAAAATCATTTCCCTTATTAACACATAGTTCTATAGCAATAGTTGTGGAATTATTTATATTGGGATTATTACCATCTCCAACATGCCATCCCTTCCAAGTATCTTCTAAAGCTTGAATAATATTGCCTTCATCAATTATATAATGTGCTGATGCTTTAGCATTTGGATGATTTGCAAAGTAATTTCTGTTAGCCATAGCATTAGCACCAGCTTGTCTATTATCAGTATCATGTATAACTATATATTTGGGATTTATAGTAACTCCTTGGGAATAATTTATATCTATCAATTGTTTGTTTACTTTTATTCCATTTATAACAGGTGTGTTCTCTGTATTTTTTGCATTTCCATTATTAACTTCATGGTAATCCCCAGCTATACAATTACTTTCCTTATGATTTTCATTTTGAACTTCTTCTCCCTTATTTTCATCTGCTAGAACAATTTCACTAAAGCTTGAAATATTCGCAGCTAAAACGCACGACAGTAATAAAGCACTTATTTTTCTTCTATTCATATGTCTCTCTCCTATATTTCATAATTTCCCTATATTAAAAATTTCCCAATTTGCTTATTATTTTATATTCTATTTCAATATTTTTCAATATAAAATATTGTGATATAATAAAATGAGATTTAGTTGAATAAATTAATATAACTTCTAAGTTTTATTTTTAGTAATCAACTATAATAATTATTTTTTAATTTAATATAAACTTAATTTAAAACTTAATAAAAATGGAGAGATGATTAATATGTTTTCAAATCTTATAATAAAAACATTCATTAAGGATTATAAAAACACAGAAAGTGAAAGTGTTAGAAGTTCTTATGGATATCTAGCTAGCATAGTTGGAATAATTGTTAACATAATTTTATTCTTAATAAAATTTTCTGTAGGATTAATTTCAGCAAGTATAGCTATAACAGCAGATGCCTTTAATAACTTATCTGATGCTGGATCTTCTGTAATAACCATGATAGGTTTTAAATTAGCTAAAATGCCAGCTGATAAAGAACATCCATTTGGACATGGTAGAATTGAATATATTTCAGCTCTAATAGTAGCATTTATGGTAATGTTAGTAGGTTTTCAATTCACCAAATCATCAATTGAAAGAATTCTTAATCCAACACCTGTAACCTTTGAAGTAATCCCTTTTATTCTACTTGTAATATCAATATTCTTTAAATTTTGGTTAAGTAGATTTAATAAATTAACAGGTAATAGAATAAATTCTTCAGCTCTTAAAGCTGCTTCAGTTGATGCTTTAGGCGATGTATTTACTTCAACATGTGTTGTTATATCATTTTTAGCTGCAAAATTTACTACTTTCCCTATTGATGGATATATAGGTGTTATTGTTTCACTAGCTATTTTATATGCTGGATTTACTTTAGTAAAAGAGACTATAAATCCACTTTTAGGAGAAGCACCTGATCCAGAGCTTGCTAAAAATATTAGAGAAATGGTTTTATCATATGATCATATAATAGGAGTTCATGATCTTATAATTCATAACTATGGTGTAGGTAAATGTATGGCTTCAATTCATGCAGAAATACCTTCTGACATAAATGTTATGAAAATACATGATATCATAGATATGGCTGAAAGAGAAATTTCTAACAAACTAAAGATTTATTTAGTAATTCACATGGACCCTATTTGTCTAGAAGATGATGAAATAAAACAAGCTAAAGAAGAAATAGACAAAATAATTAAATATAACCCACTAATAGAATCAATGCATGATTTTAGAATTGTTGGTCATGGAAATAAGAAAAATCTTATATTCGATATTGTTGTTAACCCAGAAAAACTAAGAAAAGTTATGTCTGAAAGTGAGTTAAAAGAAGAAATTATAAAGGCAGTAAAAGAAACTCACCCTCAATATAACTGCATAATAACTATTGATAAAGATTTTACTTGTTAAAACAAAAAGTAGCTATGAATTCTCATAGCTACTTTTTTTATACAAACTTGAGAACTTATATTAAAAATATTTAAAACTTATTTTTTCACAGTCCCCTTTTTATTAATTATTTTTAAAGTAATCTGATCTTATTATCTTAGTTGATATATCATAAGATTGTTTAACATGATTTAATTCATCTTGAGATTTAGCCTCTCCTGCTACTTCACCACCTGGAAGTGCTACTATATTTCTATTTGTATTTAAAAGATTTCTTCCTATTACATTTCTTAGGCTACTATCATTAACCCCTAAAAGATATGAAACTGTTGGCATAACATCTATAAGTCCACCTTTAGTTTCTATTGTTTTTCCTTGTATTGATGGATTATAGATTATAAGTGGTACTTTTTTCTCATTAAGTTTCCAATAGTTACCGTCAAAATTAACATCTTTTAACTGATTTTTATAATATTTAGTTGGACCAGCATGATCACCATATATCACAAATACAGTATCCTCAAATCTACCTTCTTCCTTTAGCTTATCAATAAACATTTTAATAGCTTCATCTGTATATCTTACCGTTTTAAAATATTGTCCTATAAGAGTTCCTTCTATTTCACTAGGTATTTTTATTGTTGTATGTGCATCATCAATCTCAAAAGGACCATGATTTGTTAAAGTAACAGTAAATAGATAGAATGGTTGTTTTAAATTACCAGCCTTGGTAGCTAATTGAGTTAAGTAACTCTTATCTGAAATTCCTAATCCAATTATTTCATCTTCATTAAAGTCATATAATGTATATGAATTTTGGAATTTTAGTAAACTGTGGTGTACTTCCCCCCAATTCCAACTTCCCGCTACTTCTGGATGAGCTGAAACTGTAGTGTAACCATTCTTTTCTAATATAGATGGCAATGTTGTTAAAGTTCTACTTGGATAAGCAAAAGATGTAGCAGTATTAGTTATTGGTAACATACCTGTATTAACCATTAAATCTGCATCTGAACTAAATCCAGTTAAGTTTTCTTCATAAATATTAGGAAAATAATATGAATTCTTTAATATTGAATTTAATGTAGGAGTTATCTCCTGTCCATCAATTTTTTTATTTATAACAAAATCTTCTAAAGATTCAATTTGTAAAACAACTAAGTTTTTACCTTTTAATTCCCCTTTATATTGATTATCTGGTAAGTTTTCATAATTTGCATCAAGCCAATTTTTAACTTCTTGTTTTTCTTCATTGCTTAATTTTATATCCTTATCAAGAACTAATGTCTTATAAATATCAAAGAAATGATATCCTAAAGGAGTAGCTCTGAAAATTCCACTAGTTGGTGTCCAAGCAACCCTTAAGAATCCTTTTTCTCCATTAGTTATATCCTTAACATCATATAAATAGTATTTTCCTAACACACATCCACTTGGTATTAAGAATGTTAATAAAAATGCTATAACTCTATATTTTACCTTTCCAAAATACCAATCCTTAGTGTACTTTCTAAATAATATGTAAAGTATAGGTAATAATACTAAGTCTATTATAAATAATAGCATCCTACTTCTAAAGAAGATAAGATCCTTATTTAAAGGATTAAATAAATCTGGATAAATTAAAAACTTTATTGATGGAAAAGTTCCATACAGTCTGTAATAAAGTAAATCAAAAATTAAAAGTGCTGAAATTCCTAAGTCTACAATATATAGATAAATAAACTTTCCCCATCTTTTAAATAAAAACCCAAAACTTATGAATATTAATGGGAATAAAAGATATATTATCTTATAATCTATTAATCCATATACAAATCCTAAATTCAGCTCCATTCCACTATTGCTTTTTAGCATTGTACAAAAAACAGTAATCTTAAATACAAGTAAAATATAAAATAAAATTTCTAAAGGAAACTTTTTAAAGAATCCACCTATTTTACTTAAAAGTCCATTACTTTTAGCCATAAATCTTCTCCTTTTTAATATAATTCATATATAAATTTTTAAAGTATTAATTATAAATTTTGTTTGTATAAAACTCACATATTATTATTACATTTTTTTCTATAAAATACAAAGAATTTTTTCAAACTGTTAACAAAAAGTATCAAATCGAATTTACTCAATTTGATACTTTTACTTATTAATTATTGTTTTTAAAGTAATCTGATTTTATTATCTTAGTTGATATATCATAAGATTGTTTAACATGATTTAATTCATCATGAGATTTAGCCTCTCCTGCTACTTCCCCGCTTGGAAGTGCTACTATATTTCTATTTGTATTTAAAAGATTTCTTCCTATTACATTTCTTAGGCTACTATCATTAACCCCTAAAAGATATGAAACTGTTGGCATAACATCTATAAGTCCACCTTTAGTTTCTATTGTTTTTCCTTGTATTGATGGATTATAGATTATAAGTGGTACTTTTTTCTCATTAAGTTTCCAATAGTTACCGTCAAAATTAACATCTTTTAACTGATTTTTATAATATTTAGTTGGACCAGCATGATCACCATATATCACAAATACAGTATCCTCAAATCTACCTTCTTCCTTTAGCTTATCAATAAACATTTTAATAGCTTCATCTGTATATCTTACCGTTTTAAAATATTGTCCTATAAGAGTTCCTTCTATTTCACTAGGTATTTTTATTGTTGTATGTGCATCATCAATCTCAAAAGGACCATGATTTGTTAATGTTACCGTATATAAATAAAATGGTTCTTTTAACTCTCCAGCCTTAGTAGCTAATTGAGTTAAGTAACTCTTATCTGACATTCCAAAGCCAACCACTTCACTATAATCGAAGCTATACATATCGTATATATTTTGGAAATTAAAAAGACCCTTATGAACCTCTCCCCAATTCCAATTTCCAATTACCTCAGGATGTGATGAAGCTGTTGTATACCCTAACTTTTCTAAAATTTTAGGTAAAGTTTCTATATTCCTTACAGGATATGAAAATGAAGTAGCTGAATCTAATATTGGAAGCATCCCTGTATTCACCATAAAATCTGCGTCAGAACTATTTCCTATAAGATTCTGCTCATATATATTAGGAAAATAATATGAATTCTTTAACATTAAGTTTAATGTTGGGGTTATCTCTTGCCCTTCCACTTTTCTACCTATAACAAAGTCTTCTAAAGATTCAACTTGTATAAGAACTAAATTTTTTCCTTTTAACTTACCAAAATATTTATTCTTAGGTAAATCTTCATAATTACTATTAAGCCATTCTTGAATATGTTTTTTTTCATCCTTACTTAAAACTAAATCTTTATCTAATATAAAAGTTTTATATATATCATAAAGGTGATATCCTAAAGGCGTATTTCTAAAAATTGTTCCAGATGGAGTCCACTCAGTTCCAAAAGCATATTCTCCATTACCTTTAAACTCTTTATAGTTAGTATAAAATATATATCCAGTAGAAATAATAAAAATTAATAAAAAGGCTATAATTCTATTCTTTTTACATTTAATATATGTGTATTTTAAATATTTTCTTATTAATATAAATAATATAGGTATTAGAATTAAATCAATTATTATTAAAAACATTCTACCCCTAAAGAAAAATAATTCTTTTCCAAGTGGATTATATAATTCTGGATATAATAAATACCTTATTGACGGAAATGAACTATATAATCTATAGTACATTAAGTCAAATATTAATAATGCTGAAATAAATAAATCAAGAATATATAAATATACTAACTTACATCTACTTTTTAACAAAAATGCAAAACTTATGAATATCATAGGTAATAATAAATATATACTCTCATAGCTTATAAGCCCTATTGCTGTACCTAAATTTAATTTTGCCCCATTGTTACTTTTTAGCATCGTACAGAAAACTGTTATTTTAAATATAAATATAAAATAAAATAAAATTTCAAATGAACATTTCTTCAAAACTTTACAAGGTTTCTGTAGAAAACTATTTCTTCCTTCTGACAAATTTAATCCTCCCTTACTAACTTTAAAAATAACTTCTAATTAAGTTGCTATAAAAATAGAACCTAAAATTATTAAAATAGTTCCTATTATTTTATTTTTAGTTATTTTTTCTCCTAATGCAATTTTAGAAATTATCATTGTCCATATATATGTCATAGCAGTTAAAGGTAAAACTATACTATATGGTAAAAACTTAAGTACTACTATATTTAAAAGAGCTGCACTTACATAAAATATTCCTCCAATATAAACTCTCCAATTTAAAATAAGCGATATTATCCCATTTAAATTTTCTGCTCCCTTTTTAAAAAAGTATCCACCTAAAGCTCCTAAAAGAGTCATTATAGGGAATAAAAAATATATATTATTCACCTTTATCCCCCCTTGCTATGAATATAACTCCTATAATTATAATAACTATACCTATAAGTTGTAATAAAGATATTCTTTCATTTAAAAATAAGAAGCCATTTATAAGTGCAAAAATATAACCTACACACATAAGTGGATGTAAAATAGATAACTCTCCAAACTTAAATGCTATTATCATTGTTAATGCCCCAATTCCATATAAAATAAAACCAAACAATATAAGCAATATACTTTCATTAACCCCAATTTTCCAAAATAGTTGTCCAAAAGAAGTACATAAAGCTGATATAACTATCAATAATATTCCCTTCCAAAGTTTATTATCTTTCAAAATTTTCTCCTACTTCCATCTTAATATTTCATAATCTAAATTCTTCTTATTATAATTTATTAAATATGCTTTTCCAACTAAATTAAACATAGGCAAATCTGAAAGAGAGTCTGAATATGCTAAAGAGCTTTCTTTATCTATGGATAAATTTCTCTCTTTCAAATATTCATTTATTCTCTTTACCTTTTCTTCTCCCTTACAGTTATATCCATCTATTTTGTTAACATATTTATTGTTTTTAAAATGTAACTTTGTTCCTATTACTCCATCTATATATTCTTCTAGCTCAAAAAATTTTAAATAACATTCTGGAGAGGCTGAAACTAATAATATATAATATCCTTTAGATTTTAACCTTTTAATCTCTCCTATTGCATCATTATAAGTTATACCTTTTATAACTTCATAAAAAAACTTTTTAATATCTTCATTATCCAAATAATTTAAAGTATAAAACATATTTTCCTTGGCTTTCTTAGTATCAATAAAACCTAATTTATATAGAATCAATACAAAAAAAAGTTTTGGTAGTTTTAAACTAGATTTAGGATATTTTTTAAGAGTGTATTTTAATAATTTAAACATAGAATCGCCTTTTATCAATGTTTTATCAATATCAAATAAAGCAATCTTTATATCTTTCATTTTTAATCCTCACCTTTAATCTACTATTTTATAGGTTAAATTAAATTCTTTTGCCTTATTAACCTTTGAAAACTTAAATTCATCATTTTGTATCTCTTTCTTAACTAAAATTTCTTGTTTTAATCTATTAGATAATTTTGTTTTAATTTCTAATGTTGATTGAATCATTATTGTTGAATTAATTAACATAACTATTAAAAATATCCAACCTATACTCTTAATAAATTTATTTTCACTAATAGCCATAGAAACATAGGTTAACACAGGTATAGCCCAAATAAATGATATATATCTAGCCCACCAAAAGTCTCCACAATATATTATAACGAAAGCTAGTCCTAATAATAGTAATATAGAACATACCTTTAATTTTTTGTCCTTACATTTTAATATAGAATATATTAAAAATAAAAATGATATTGGTAAAAATATTACTGAATAAATACCAAATCCTCTTAATCTTGTATCCGCCGCAGCATAAATAGTTCTTGTTCCCTCTTTAATTTCAAACATTTCAGAAAAACTCTTAGGTGCTTTTCCTACTTTATTATCAACAGATGGTGGTGCTATTAAAGCTTTATACGCCTTTTGAAACTCACCATCATATCTAAACTCTTCTGGTGTATTATTAGTCATAATATCAATTTTATTTTTTCCTGATAAAGGATATAATGGATTTCCATTATTCAACGTATTTGTTATATATGGATTAAAACCAATTATCATAACAGAAAATATAAAACTTATAAATAAAAATGATACTAACTTTATATTATATGATTTGCTACTATATATAAAATTACATATAAGGAATATAGCTAATATAACACCAGCATAGGCTAATCCAGTAAACTTTATATTTACTAAAAAGGTTGCAATATTTATAAGCGAGAAATATTTAAAGTAAAATAAATCTTCATAAAATAAAATAAAAAATAATGTTATTATTAATATAATAATGTATATACCTAAAGCAGCATCTACATAATATGTAAACATTTGACTTATGTTAACTGGATTAATAGCCAAAATTAGTGCACCCAACAAAGATATTACTGTTTTTTTCTTTGTTACTAAATAAAAAAAAGCAAATCCTAATAAAAATACTATTATAGGTAATAACATATTCAATACCTTAGCTGATTCAATTCTTCCAGTAATAGTGTATATTGAAGCTGCAAATATCAATGGCGCCTTAGTATAATGTTTAACCCATCTGTCTATATCCCCTGATTGTTCATAAAATGGATTCCATCCATCCTTTAATCTTATTACTCCCTCTTGATGATAAGAAAGTGAATCATAACTTGAGTCCCATATAATATTATTTATAATGCCCAAAGTAATTATAATTAAATAAAATAAGATTAAAATGGCTATCATATATCTCCATTTTATTTTTTCTCCATCTTTATTTAATATAAATTTAGATAATATTAATCCTATTGCAGGAAATATAATTATACTTAATCTATTTACAGGTAATTTAAATATAAACAATATGCTATTTCCAATAAATATACTACCTATAAATATTAAAAACATAAAAGATATAATTATCATGTAATAAGATAATCTATTATTTTTTAAATTTCCCCAGCTTTTTTTCATATCTCACCTCTTAAACTATATATAATAATATTATAATACTTGTAATAGCCCATAATATTACATCAATAATTATACTTTTATCTGTTAATACAGTTTCAGTAGGACTACCACCTTCCCCTTTTTTCATACTCAAATACTTATATCTAAAAAGACCATAAACAACAAAGATATTTGTTAGCATCATATATGAAGTATTATATGCAACAAAGGTATACATAGAATAAGCTATAACTGTACATGTTAATGTTATATCTGAAAATTGTTTTAATAATTCATCAGAATAGTCATCTAAAATTTTTCTATGTTCATTAGCCTTTCCCTCTAATTTAACTATCTCATTTCTTCTTTTTTCAAATCCTAAAAATAATGAAACAAAGAAGGTACAAAGTAATATCCATCCTGATAATGAAACATTAATTGCTACTCCCCCCGCTATAACTCTTAATATAAAACCTAAAGCTATAGAAATAACATCTAAAATTACTATATTCTTAATTTTAAATGAATATAAAATATTATTTAAAAAATATAATGTAAGTATAAAAAATAATTTCTTATTAATAAAAAATGAACTGACCATACTAAATACTAATAAAACTATCAATGCAGCAACAGCTTGCTTAATAGAAACATCCCCACTTGCAATTGGTCTAAACCTTTTCTTAGGATGAACTTTATCTTTTTCAACATCTAAAATATCATTCATAATATATACTGTTGATGAAATCAAACAAAATAATATAAACGCTAAAATTGAATAAATAATCTTATTTACATTTAAAAAGCTATAAGAAAAAATTAAAGCTCCAAAAACAAAAAAATTCTTTATCCATTGCTTTGGTCTCATTAACTTAAATAAACTTATAAATAAATTTTTATTATTTTTATTTCCTTTATTATAATTACCGTTCATTACTTCCATTCAAACACCTCCATTAATATTTATTACATTATATTCCTAAATTTTGCAACGATTAATATTATATCATAGTTATTGAGTTATAACTAAACAATTTAATTAATTAACAGTAAAAAAACTACCAATTAGGATTAATACTAACTGGTAGCTTCTTAATTAATTATTTTTAAAATAATTTCCTTGTATAACCATATCCGCAATATTAAATGATTTTTCTAAATGAGCTTTTTCTCTTGGTGTTGGAGTTCCAACTATTTCTCCATTGTTTAATATAATTGCATTTCTATTAGTGTTTAATAAAACTCTTCCCATTGCTGTACTATCAAATGCATCTCTATTAAATCCTAAAAGGTATGCTATTGTTGGTAAGAAATCTATTTGTCCTCCTTCTTTTGATATAGTTTCTCCTTTAATACTTGGATTATATATCATAAATGGAATCTCTTTTTCATTATCTTTCCACCAATCACCTTCTAATGGTGAATCTTTAATATCATCTTCATAGAATTTATGTACTCCACAATGATCTCCATAAAGCATTATTACAGTGTTTTCTAGTAATCCTTCTTCTTTTAATTGATTTATGAATTTTCCAATAGCTTCATCTGTGTACCTAACACTTTGGAAGTATGCACCTAGCATATTTTCATTTAAATCTTCTGGTAAATTTAAATATTGTTTATCCTCAGGCACTTCAAATGGTCCATGACTTGTTAAAGTAACTAAGAATGTATAGAAAGGTTGCTTTTCTTTCTTTAACTTATCACCAATTTGTTTTAAATAAGATTCATCTGACATTCCAAGGCCAATTACTTCACTTTGATTAAATTGAGATGCATCCCATATTTTATCTGCCTTAAATGATTTATGAGCTTCTGCCCAGTTCCAATTTCCTGGTACTTCTGGATGAGTAGATATTGTATTATATCCTTTACTATTTAATAAATCTTGAAGAGTATTATATTCTGTCCATGGATATCCAAAAAATGTACTTCCATCTCTTACTGGTAACATTGATGTATTAACCATTAAATCACAGTCTGAACTTATCCCTGAATTATTTTGCTCTTTTATATTATCAAAATACAAACTATTTTTTAAAAGTTTATTTATGTTTGGGGTAATCTCTTGACCGTAAACTTTTTGACCTATAACAAAATTTTCAAGTGATTCTACCTGAATAGCTATAAGATTTTTTCCTTCAAACATTCCCTTATACTTATTATCAGGTAAATCTTCTTTATTTTCATCAAACCAAGTTTTAATTTCATTTTTTTGAGCATCAGTTAAAGTCATTTCTTTATTAGTATAATAATAAATATCATATCCATGATATCCTAATGGACTTATATCGCTAAATGTTTGAAATGGAGCCCAAGCAATTCTAAATAATACTTTATCAGACTTCTTAGCTATATCAAGATAATAATGTCCAAATCCAATTACTATTGCACTTATTCCAAATACACTTATAAATGCTATTAACCTTGTTTTTAAACTACTCTTATATTTTACATTTTTTAATCCTGTAAACTTATAAACTAAAAATAGTATTACAAAATCTACTAAGAAAAGTAAATCTATTGGTTTAAAATTAAATAAGCTCTTTCCTATAGGATTAAATATTCCCGGTTCAATTATATGTCTTATTGATAAAAAAGTACCATTAACTCTGTAATACCAAATATCCGCTATAAATAAAATCGTTACTAAAATATCAATAACTATAGCTGCCCACATTCTTCCTTTATCCTTAAATAGATAAACAAAGCTTGCAATTAATGTAACTATTGCTATATGCGCCCATATAGCAGGAGGTGTAAAGTACATTATTCCAAAGTTCATACTTGCTGATCCAGGTGTTCTAAGCATTGATAAAAGCATCATGGATTTTACTTGTAGAACAACTACTAAAAATATAAAAACCCAATTACACTTTAAAAAGCTTTTTACTTTTTCCTTCATAAAACTTCCTCACTATCTATATTTTTTAGTTATTACTCTAACTATTATAACATTTGCAATAAAATTTTCATTAAAAAATAATTAAGGTTTTTGCAACAAGCAAATTTTATTTAAAAATACAAAAGAGGACATAAAGATTTTTATCTTTACATCCTCTTTTTGTACTAATTAATTTATTTAAAAGAGTAAATCTATTAAGATTTAATCTCTTAAAGGCATTTATAAAACTTTTGATAGAAAATCTTTAGTTCTTGAATTTTTAGGATTTTGAAATATATCCTCTGGAGTACCTTCTTCAATTATTCTTCCTTCATCCATAAATAATATTCTATCTCCAACTTCCTTTGCAAATCCCATTTCATGGGTTACTACAACCATGGTCATTCCATCTTTAGCTAAAGATTTCATAACTCCTAAAACTTCTCCTACCATTTCAGGGTCCAAAGCAGATGTTGGCTCATCAAAAAGCATAACATCTGGTTCCATAGCTAAAGCTCTTGCTATAGCTATTCTCTGTTTTTGTCCTCCTGAAAGGGAATTTGGATAAACATTCTTTTTATCTAAAAGACCTACCTTTTCTAATAATTCACTTCCTTTTTTTACAGCGTCACCATTAGAAATATTTTTTATTTTTGTTGGTCCTATTGTTAAATTTTCCATAACTGTTTTATGTGGGAAAAGATTAAATTGTTGAAAAACCATTCCCATCTTTTCTCTTATTTTATTTATATCAACATTTTTATCTGTTATATCTTCCCCTTCAAAATTAATTACCCCTGAAGTGGGTTCCTCTAATAAATTTAAGCATCTTAAAAATGTGCTTTTTCCTGATCCTGAAGGTCCTATTATAACTACTACTTCTCCCTTTTTTATTGTTTCATTTATATCTTTTAAAACCTCATTTTTACCAAAACTTTTATATAAATTTCTAACATTTATCATGATTTACTCAACCTCTTTTCTACATAAGACATAACTCTTCCTAAACTAAAGGTCATAACAAAATAAAACATTGCTATAACAATAAGTGGTTCAAAACCTTTATAAGTAGCCCCTGTAACTATTTTTGATGAATACATAAGTTCTGCTACTCCAATTGTAGATGCCATAGATGATTCCTTTATTATGGCAACAAACTCATTTCCTATAGCAGGGAGTATGTTTTTTATAGCTTGAGGAAGTATTATAAGTCTCATAGCCATTCCTTCTGTCATACCTAAACTTCTAGCGGCTTCTAATTGTCCCTTATCAACAGCATCTATCCCTGCTCTTATTATTTCTGAAACATAAGCTGCTGAATTTAATGAAATGGCAATAATACATGAAGGTAAAACCTCTAATTGAATTCCAAAGGAAGGTAATCCAAAATAAACTATATATATTTGTAATAAAAGAGGTGTTCCTCTTATAACTTCTACATAAGCAGTAGAAATAACCCTTAAAATTTTAACTTTAAATATTGAAAATTTGGAACGTTTCATAAAGCATAAAATTGTTCCTAATAAAGCTCCCAAAATAACTGTTATTGCTGAAATTATTAATGTCCATTTAGCACCTTCCAAGAATACTGGAAAATACTCTTTTAAAAAACTGAAGTCTAATCCCCCCATAGTATTGCCCCCTAATTATTAAAATTAATTTTATTCTTCTTTCTTTTGATATGGAACTAATTCAATAGCATCATTTGTAAATTGATCTATCTTTCCACTTTCTTTTAACTCTTTAATTGTAGAATTTACTTCATCAACTAAGTCCTTATTTCCTTTTTGTATTGCTATGGCTGAACCACCCTCTGAGTTTTTAATCACCTCATCTGCAACAGCTAACTCAGAATTAACCTCTGAAGCTATTTTAGCAACAGGAAGTTCAGTAATTACAGCATCTAACTTACCAGTTTTTAATTCTAAAATTAAAGTATTTACATTATCTAAAAGCTTAACATCGGCTCCTTCTATTCCATTAGCTATCTCTGCTTGAATAGACCCCATTTGAGCCCCAACTTTTTTTCCTTTTAAATCCCCAATTCCTTTTATAGATTCTTTATTATCTTTATTTATTAATATTCCTTGTTCTGCTTCATAATAAATATCTGAAAAATCTACTGCTTCTTTTCTTTTTTCATCAGGAGTTATTCCTGAAATCCCCATATCAATCATTCCATTTTTAACAGATTGAATTATAGCTCCAAATTCCATCTCTTTAATTTCTAAATCAACCCCAAGATTTTTAGCAACCTCTTTTGCAATGTCTATATCCAAACCAACAATTTGGTCTTTTCCATCTTTCATTATATGGAATTCATAAGGTGCATAATCAGCACTAAGACCAACTACTAATTTTCCACTTTCTTTTATCTTAGCTACCTTATCATTGGATCCATTTTCTTTAGCAGTTTTTGCCCCACATCCTGCTAAACTTAAAGTCAATCCTCCAATCATAGCCACTGACAATATCTTTTTAAATATATTCTTTTTCATATATATTCCCCCTAATATTTATTCGCTTATTGCTCTCTTCTTGAATAATTATACATTATTAATGAATAAAAATGCAATATATTTTTTAATATAAATATATTGCAAAGGTTGATTTTTAATATAAAATTATTTTTAACAAGCATTTTATAACTATATACTCAGATAGAAAACATATTCATTAGTTATTTAATTAATTTTAATATGTTTTATTTTCAAATTTATTATTTGATTCTAGATGCTCCTTTTGTGTTTTTATACATTTTATTCTTATGTTAAACAAATTTTATACAGCAATAAAACTTAATCTCCTTTAGTAAAATAAAAAGGATTTTATAAAAGTTTAATAATAAAAGTTTACAAGGAGTATAATGAAAATATCTAGTTTAGAAATTCTCAAAATATGCTTGTAACTTTTATTAAAATCTATTTTTATAAAATCCTTTTAAAAACTAAAATTATTTAAATTGTATTTCTTTTAATCTATGAAGCGCTCTAGTACTCATTATATATTTTATTAGATCTTCATTTTCATCCTTTGAGGATCCATTATCTACAATAATAACTCCATCAAATTCTAATCCCTTTGCAAAATAAGATGGTATTATAACATTTCCACCTTTATATAATACATCTTCGTTATCAAACTTAACTAAATGCACTTTATTACTTATAAGATTATACACCTTTTCTAACTCTTCTTTATCTCTTGTTATAATAGCAATACTTTCTAAGCCTTCATTTGAAAATTCTTTTAAAGACTCAATAATGCTTTCTGAAAGTTCCTCATTATTATGGAATTCAATTTCCTCAACTGGTTTACCATGTCTAACTATAGGAATTATTCTATCTTCATCAAGATATTTATTTGCATATTCCATTATTTCATAAGTACTTCTATAACTTTTATTTAAGTTATAAATCTCTGGATTTACATCATCAAATATTTTTCCTAGTTCCATCATAGGAGCTAAGTCTGAATATTTAATAAGTCTTTGATTTACATCTCCCACAACAGTAAAATACTTAGTTCCTGTTAATTCTCTTACAACTTTAAATTGAAGTGGTGAATAATCTTGAGCTTCATCTATAACCACATGTCTATAATCCTTTGTTGCTTTTTTACCTTCTAATTTTATTGCTAAGTATAATATTGGTGCTAAATCATTTATAGTGTATTCTTTTTTATTTCCATTGAATCTATCATAGATATCTAAAACATCTTCTCTTGAAATCCAGTTATCTAACTTAGCTCTTGAATCCATTACTTCCTTAACAATTTCTCTTATTCTTAATTTTCTTCTAAATTCTAAGTTATTTTCTTCAATTAAAAGTTCTTCAGGAGTTAACTTTTCCTTTTCTTTTCTTATTTCTTCATTAAGCTCCCAAACTTTTTCGTCTCTCTTATCCTTTATCTTAGATAATATTATTCTCTTAATTTTTTCACTTCTTCTGAATAAAGGCATATACTCATAATGTTTATTAAACATTTCTTCTATTTCTTCTTTTGAAATAACTAAATCACCAAAGTATTTTACATCTTCAACATGGAAATAATCCTTATCCATTTCTTTTACTAAGTTATCTAAATCTTCAATTATCTCATATGAATTTTTATATTTAGCATCCTCTATAAACTCTTTATCCTCTGAAAGTATTTTTTCTAAATACTTATCAAAACTCATTATGTATAATTCACTATCCATTTCTTTTAAAGCAAAACTAGCAAAAGTCTCCTGTTTTACTCCTACTTCCCCAAGACTAGGTAATACTTGTGAAATATACTCCATAAATATACCATTTGGTCCTAAGATAAGAACTTTATCTTCTAATTCTTTTCTATAGTTATATAAAAGGTATGCAACCCTATGAAGAGCTATTGTAGTTTTACCACTACCTGCTACTCCATTTACAACTATATTAGAAGTTCTCTCTTTTCTTATGATTTCATCTTGCTCTTGTTGAATTGTCATTATTACATCTTTAAGCTTATCAGAACTATTATTACTTAGAACCATTTGTAAAATATCATCTTTTACATCTATGGCTGAATCAAAAACTCCCTTTAATTCTCCTTTTTTAACTATAATCTGTCTTCTACCTTCTATATTACATTTTATAGGTCCATCTGGTGATGTATAACTTGCTTCCCCTAAACTACCATGATAAAAAAGTGAAGCCACAGGGGCTCTCCAATCTACTATTACAGGCTCATAGCTTCCCTCTGGAGTTACTCCAAATCTACCAACATATAAAGTATCCTTTTGATCAAACTCTAAATCATTAAAAGTAACTCTTCCAAAGTAAGGTGATTCCTTTAAGATTGTTAATTCCTTTAATTTTTTATCTATTGTAGTAAAGGCTTGTTCTTTTACATATCTTTCATGGTCAAAGTACTCTATTAATTTATCTTCATCATCTTTATATTCTTCAACTGCATTTTTTCTATAATCTAATATATATTGTGTTACAAATTTTCTTTTATTTATATATGAAAGCATTTCTTCATTTAATATATTAGAAACTTCCTCTAATTTTTTCTCTTCAACTAAAAATTCTATATCTTTTTTATCAGTCATTAGAATCTTCCTTTCTTACTTTCTCTATTACATTATACCCAATTATAACATTAACTTTCCTCTCAATAAAAATACAAATGAAAAGTCAAAAAGTGCATGAAGCATTTTTAACTTCATGCACATTTTATCATCTTATAAAATTATAGTGTATATTATTTTAAACCAACACTAAAAGTGAAATAGAAAATCTCTTTTTTATTTCTATATTTTTTATGCACCTTATTTCTATTCACCGTCAACTTTATTATTTGTAGAGATATCATCTTTCTTTTCTTCTGTAGCTCCATCATTAACATTAGATTTAACTTCTTCATTTTCTTTAGATGAATCTAAAGCTTCATTATTAGCTCTTGCTAATTTTGCAGCCTCTTCTTGAGCTTCAATCATAGCTTTTAATTCAGCTTGTTTTCTTTGCTCTTCTTCTAATCTTAATGCTTCTTCTCTAGCTTTTTTAATTGCTTCTTCTTTTTCTTTTCTCTTAGCTAAAGCTTGCTCTCTTAGACTTTGAATTTCCTTTTTAGCCTTTTCATCAGCTTCTCTCTTTTCTGGATATTTACCATAAACTATTTCCATGAATTCGTCACCCATGATAGTTTCTTTATCTAAAAGAACACCTGTTATCTCATCTAATAACTCTCTATTTTCAATTAAAATCTTAATTGATTTTTCATGAGCTTTTTTAATAACTTGTAAAACTTCTTCATCAGCTATAGCAGCAGTAGTTTCAGAACAGTTTCTAACTGGTCTTCCATCTAAGTATCTATTACTCATAGCTTCTAAAGCCATCATATCAAATCTCTCACTCATACCATAAATAGTTATCATATTTCTAGCTGATTGAGTAGCTCTTTCAATATCATTTGATGCACCAGTAGTTATACTATTAAATACTACTTCCTCTGCTGCTCTACCACCAAGCATAACTGATATTTGATCTATCATTTCTTCTTTAGATACTAAGTATTTTTCTTCCTCTGGAAGTTGCATTGTGTATCCTAAAGCTCCCATTGTTCTAGGAACTATTGTTATCTTATGAACTGGGTCAGTATTATTTAATAAAGCTGCAACTAATGCGTGACCTACTTCATGATATGCAACTATTTTCTTTTCTTTTGGTGAAAGTATTCTATCTCTCTTTTCTTGACCTGCTATTATAACTTCAACAGCTTCGTCTAAGTCTTCTTGAATTACAAACTTTCTACCATGTTTTACGGCTCTTAAAGCAGCCTCATTAACTATGTTTGCTAAGTCTGCCCCAACAGCACCTGGGGTAGATTTTGCTATTTCTTCTAAAGATACATCATCTGATAATTTAACGTCTCTAGAGTGAACCTTTAATATTTCCTCTCTACCTATTAAATCTGGTCTATCAACAATTATTCTTCTATCAAATCTACCTGGTCTTAATAAAGCTTTATCTAAAACCTCTGGTCTATTTGTAGCTGCTAAAATAACAACCCCTTTTGAAGAATCAAAACCATCCATTTCAGTTAATAATTGGTTAAGAGTTTGTTCTCTTTCATCATTTCCTTGAATAGCACCATCTCTACTCTTACCAATAGCATCAATCTCATCTATGAAAACTATACATGGAGCTTTTTCTTCTGCTTGCTTAAATAAATCTCTTACTCTCGCTGCCCCCATACCTACAAACATCTCAACGAAGTCTGAACCTGACATTGAGAAAAATGGTACTTTTGCTTCCCCTGCAACAGCCTTAGCAAGTAAAGTTTTACCTGTTCCTGGAGGCCCTACTAATAAAGCGCCCTTTGGAAGCTTAGCTCCTATTTCTACATATTTTCTTGTATCATGTAAAAAGTCTACAATTTCTACTAATGACTCTTTAGCTTCATCTTGACCAGCAACATCTTTAAATGTTATTCCAGTCTCATTTTCAGCGTAAAGCTTAGCATTATTTTTACCAAATGACATTACTCCTCCACCCATTTTATTATTCATTTTAGAGAACATCATTCTACCAACAAAGAATATTAGTATTAATGGGAAAACCCATGACATTAATAAACCTAAAAGTTGATAGTTTTCTGGTTTAGTTACATTGAATCCTACCCCAGCTGCAGTCAAATCTTTAATTAAATCTGGTTGAGTAATACCAGCAACTGCTGGATTAGTTGTATATAAGATTTTTCCTTTTAAATTACTACTATCTGAAGGTGTTATCTCAATTTGATTTCCTGAAAAGTTTACTGATTTAACTTCTTTTTTATCTAACATTTGCATGAAAGTACTATAATCTACTTTTTCATATAGCATTTCATCTTTAACCATATTAAAGGTTAATAATATACCAAACGCTATAATACTATATATGACAATATATTTAAGCATTTTTTTATCTTTAAACATACATCATTCCTCCTTCTCTAACGTTTATTTTACAAATCCTATTCTATCAAAAGGATATACTGTTAACTGTGCCTTTGCTTCTATGTCTTTTCCATCTATATAAGGATTGCTCCAATATCTAGCATCATCACTATTATTTCTATTGTCACCTAACATTAAAAACTTTCCACTTGGAACATCAAAAGACATATCAGTTTTTCCACCTTGATATTTTACATAATCTTCTTCAAGTTTATTTCCATTTATATAAACTGAACCATCACTTTTTATTTCAACATGCTCACCTGGTAATCCAATGACACGTTTTAAAAGCGGTTCTTTTAATTCATCAGAATTAAAAACTACTATATCTCCTCTTTTGATATTATTAGGATTATATATTTTAGTAACAAATAATTGATCACCAATCTCTACTGTAGGCATCATTGATCCTGTAGGAACTTTTATCTTAAACAATAAAAATTGATGAATCAAAGCTGCTAATAGTAAAGCTGCTAAAATTGGTATAATCCAATCTAAAAAGAATGATTTCTTCTTTGTATTACTAGAACTCATTACTATTCCCACATACCTTTCATCAAATCTTCTATTTCTTTTTTTCTTTTTTCTGTAAGCGCTTTATCCAAGCAAAACTTACCCTCTTTGCCTTTAACTAAAACATCCCCCTCTTTTACGTCACCTATTACGTCATCTTTTTTTAATTCTAAAATATTTTCTTTTTCATCTTCACATACAATAAAATGTCCTTCTATTCTATCTACTATTATTTTTTTCATTTTATACTCCTTGCTCCGAATATTAGTATGAGAAATCTTTAAACTCAATTTAAAATTATTCCTCAATAATTTTAGAATTTTTTACCTTTAATAATCTTAAAGTATCAAGTATAAGTATATCATAAATTACCATAACTTTGTAAACTTTAATTCATACTTTTTCCCTCAAGTTTCATAAATATTTCAATATTATTTTATCAACTTATTGTGTCTTTTTTATGTCTTTCATTATTAAATATTTTTGACTTTTAAATAGTAATATTTTGAAACAATCTAATTTATTAAATAATTTTTGATTCTTAATTTTATTAAATAAATTTATATAATTCTAAAAAAATTATATTCTACTATATTCATTATTATCCTTCACTTTTATTATATACTTTAATACATTATTCTAAATACTTTTAATAAAAAAAGTTGTATAGTTTTTTTACCATACAACTTTTATATTAATTAAAAACATTCATTTCTAAGCAAATCTTCATAAGTCTCTCTTTTACACATAACTTTTGAAATTCCATTGCTTACACTTACAACTGCCGCCTTAGGAATTCTATTATAATTATTAGCCATTGAATGTCCATATGCTCCTGTAGACATTATAGCTAATATATCTCCAGTTTCCATTCTAGGCATCTCTATAGAATTTAAAAGTACATCCCCTGATTCACAGCATTTTCCTGCCACAGTAACTATCTCCTTAGAATTATCAAAAACTCTGTTAGCTATTAATGATTCATAATTTGCACTGTATAAGGCTGGTCTTATATTATCACTCATTCCACCATCTACACTTACATATTTTCTTATATTAGGAATTTCTTTTATAGCTCCTACAGTATAAAGAGTTAATCCTGCATTCCCTACAATACTTCTTCCTGGCTCTATACTTAATATAGGAACATTCATATTTAACTTTCTGCATATTTCATCAGCTTTATTTATTATAACTGAACAATATTCTTCTATTTCTTTTGGCTTATCCCCTTCAGTATAATATATACCAAATCCTCCACCTAAGTCTAATTCTTTTATTTCATATCCTAAGGTTTCTTTTATATCATTTATAAGATTTAGCATAATTTCTGTTGTATCTTCAAAAGGTTCTAAGTCAAATATTTGAGAACCTATATGACAATGTAATCCATTAAGTTCTATATACTCTAATTCCATTGCTCTTTTAATAGCGTCATAAACTGTATCACCAATTACAGGGAATCCAAATTTTGAGTCCAATTGACCTGTTTTTATATATTCATGGGTATGGGCCTCTACTCCAGGAGTTATTCTCAAATAAACTTTTTGAACTCTTCCATATTCTTGAGCTATAGAATTAAGAACTTCTAATTCATGAATATTATCAACTATAAATCTTCCAATTCCTAATCTTACTCCTAAATCTATTTCATAATCAGATTTATTGTTACCATGGAAATATATTCTTTCTAATGGGAAACCTGCTTTATAAGCAGTATAAAGCTCTCCACCTGAAACAACATCTAAATATAAATTTTCTTCATTAACTAAATTGCACATGGACATATTTATAAATGCCTTTCCTGCATAGGTAACTCTGTTTCCTCTTTCTTCACACTTCATAGCATTATAGTATCTTCTACAATTGCTTCTCACTAATTCTTCATCAATAACATATAAAGGAGTTCCATATTCCTTGCTTAAAGCACTTGCTTTTACTCCTCCAACATATAACTCATTTCCTTCTACTTTCATTGATCCAAATAATTTCATATCTTTTCCCTCCACAAACTTTTTAGTGGCAGAGTATAAAAGTATGCAAAGCTACCGACTTTCCTGGCATTTAATTCCAATAAATAAAAACAGCAAAGGAACACCTTTGCTGCCTTAATCGCAACTTAGCGTACCTTGTAGCACTCCACTTTTTTCAAAGTGACAGTTATATGCATATTATACATATACCCAGAAATATTAATCACCATTAATATCTCTTCGGCCATAATCCCTTTCATCATACATAAAACACTTGTCAGCTACTTATGACTACTCTTAATTACGGCACCTCTACTTTGGTCCTATTTTCAAATTATTTATGCTTTTATTATATTAATTATTGTTTATAATGTTACTAAAAAATCTCAAATAATGCAACAGTTTAAATTAAAATTATTAATAAAAAAATTTACACATTACAATTATTTCCTTCACATCTAAATGCATTAGTACCTTCATAACCTATTTCCTTTAAAACTTTTTTTACCACTCTTTTTCCTATGCTATCCTCATTTAATTCACAAAGAGCATCTTCTATATTATACCAAGCAGCTCCCTCTACCTCAGTTGATTTCTCTATCTCTCCTGATTCATAATATGCTAAATAAGTTAGCATAAGCAATTCTTTTCCTTGTACAAAATCACTACCTAAATATTTTATATCTTTAACTGTTATTCCTGTTTCTTCTTTTACCTCTCTATAAACAGTTTCCTCTGCACATTCATCTACACCTACATATCCAGATATAAGAACTTTAGAATTTTCATATATATAACTTTGTTTTAAAAGAATTATTTCATCACCTTTTATTACAGCAACAACAATACAAGGCTTAGGTAAATCAAAAAACATCATATCATGTTTACTACAATAAGGTATCATTCCCTCATCCCAGCTATTCTTTAACTCTAATTTTTCACCACATAACGGACAATATTTAAATTTCATAATTAATTTCTTTAGTAAAGCAAATATATTACCTTCTATAATTTTTTATTATTTCAATTAAATCTGATTCTAAAGTAAAGCAAATATCTTTTCTTCCGTAATTTCTTAAAATCACCATCTATAACCTATAAAAATTCCCTATTTTAACCAAGAATAGTAATATATAAATTAAGCTAACTAAAGTTCACCACCTTTCATATTCTCAAATACTTATCATATCTTTTCTATAAATTAAACCTTTAAATAATAAATCCTAACTTTAAATACTAAATCCCCTAACATTAAACTTAATATTTAATATTTTGTGTTTTATATTTCACATATATTTATATTTTTAATTCTATAAACTAAACTTATGATAATAGATGCCTTAACTTATGCTATTTCAGCTCCTACTTTCCAATTCTATAAATTAAACTTATAAAACTATTTCTATAGGATTAAGCAACTCAATTTCCTCTTCAGTAACTTTGCAATTATATGCAAAAATATCTACTCCTTCTTTTTTAGCTAATCTCAATGCTTCGCCAAACTTAGGATCTGTTTCATCATTAGGATAAAACTTATTTACATTATCTATCTGTATTAAAAAAATTATTCCTGCACCCATTCCTAATTTTTTAATTTCAATCAGTTCTAATATGTGTTTCTTTCCTCTTTCAGTTGGGGCGTCTGGAAATCTAGTTTCTCCATTTTCCTCTAAAGTTACACCTTTTACTTCTAAAAAATATGTATTTTCATTATCATCTTGTAATTTAAAATCAAATCTAGAATTTCCAAAAGTTTTTTCTCGACTTATATTATTAAATTTTACTAACTTTTCTATCTTTTTATTTCTTAATGCCTCTTCTACAACTTTATTAGGAATCTGAGAATCTATATTTATTAAAACATCTCCCTTATAAGCTGCAATTAAATCATAAGGAGTTTTTCTATTTGGAGTAGTTCCTTTTCTTAAAAGAACTGTACATCCTTCTTTTAAAATCTCTCTACACCTTCCAGTGTTAGGAACATGAACTAATAACTCCTCATCATCTAAAATTACATAAGCTTGAAATCTATTTGGTCTTCTTAAAAAAATAGCTTTTCTGATAACACTATTGTACTTCATCTATGGTAACCTCTTCATATATTATTTAACTTTTAATTTTAGTTATAAATTAATAATTTTTTTATTCCTTATCTATGTTAATTAAAAACATGAGTCTTTTTCAGTTAATAAAAAAACATAAACATTTCCCTTTTATGAATTAATAAAATATCTTTTTTTCTACATTCCTTGTTATTATATTCTACATAAAAATACTTTTATTAACAAGGTTGAAATGAAGAAGATATGTAATTTGATTCTCTTAGATCCATTTAAAAACATTATTTTGTTTCTCAAATTGACTGAGAACTTATTTTTATTTGAACAAAAAGATTTTTTCTTATATGTCTAAAACTTATTTAAACACACTGTCATAGCCAGTTATTTTCATCAAACAAAAAATTTTATAAATAAAAAACTCGATAAGCATTGCTTATCGAGTTAATGGTGACCCCTAGGGGAATCGAACCCCTGTTACCACCGTGAAAGGGTGGTGTCTTAACCGCTTGACCAAGGGGCCAAACTAACCTGGCGACCACCTACTCTCCCACACAGTCTCCCGTGCAGTACCATCGGCTTCTAAAGGCTTAACCGTCGTGTTCGGAATGGGAACGGGTGTTACCCTAAAGAACATCATCACCAGAT